>Ga0164243_10000051_pt1 | contig 303529 bp, 230 predicted proteins | sample OricompcompostOP_FD_108781 | JGI IMG/M metagenome (GOLD analysis project Ga0164243, IMG submission 108781) | Organic Plus compost microbial communities from Emeryville, California, USA - Original compost - Organic plus compost (OP) | ecosystem: Engineered > Solid waste > Mixed feedstock >... | reverse complement strand
GCTGCAAAGGTAACAGCTTTTTCCCAACCACGCAAATCTTTTTTCACTTTTTCCGGGGACCGACCCCGGCAGGAAAAAAAATACCGCACAAACCAAAAAAAAGCCCCCTGCCCTTCAAAAAACACCCCGCACCCCTTTTTCCGTTTGCGGTGTGCAAAGGTAGGGACTTTACCCCTTCCCCGCAAGGCCGGGGGCCATCTTTTTTTCAAAAAGAACGCAAAACACTGGAAAACAGTACGTTTTTTTTACCGGCTCCCCTTCGAAGACGCTCCGGGAACGGAGGCAGCCTTCTTTCAGGTAAACAGAGGTCATACAAGGGGTTAACAGGGGGTTGACAGTGGGTTAACAAAGGTAAACCACTGTTAACCCTTTGTTAATACCCTGTTAATGCTAGATATCAACTTTGTAAATAATGGACTGGTCACGGATGAGAGCCGGAACAGTTTAGAAAAAGCACTACAAGTCTTCTAAACCGGCTAATCTTTTCCTTAGGCATTACAACCATTTCCAGATTCCATATCCTATGATTTTAAATTTCAATATTTTAAATTAGGTTTGTATGCTATGAGTAACTTTCTTCCATCTAAGCTGATCAAGGCGTTACAAAAGGAATTCCATATTGATACTGATGCATTTGAAGAAATGCATCGTTCGGGGAATCAAATTACCTCGATACGGATAAATCCTGATAAGCCACAGATTGCTACAGAAGGGCTTGAACAAGTTCCCTGGTGCCAGCAAGGTTATTATCTTCCCCAACGTCCCTCTTTCACCAGGGATCCGCTCTTTCATGCAGGGACTTATTATGTCCAGGAAGCTTCGTCTATGTTCGTTGCGCACATTATCCAATCCTTACACTTAAACGAACAGCCGGTTATCGCTTTAGATTTATGCGCGGCACCGGGAGGAAAAAGCACCTTACTGAATAGTAATTTACATCGTGATAGCCTATTGGTATCGAATGAAATCATCAAAACAAGAGTCAATGTATTGGCAGATAACCTTACGAAATGGGGAAATGCCAATGTTGTAGTAACAAACAATGACCCCTCTGCCTTTTCCCGGTTACCGGGCTATTTCGACATTATCCTAGTCGACGCACCATGTTCTGGTTCCGGCATGTTCAGAAAAGATGAAGACGCCGTTACAGCGTGGTCGGAAGAGGTCGTTAAACTCTGCAGTCAAAGACAGCAACGTATCCTAGCTGATAGCCTATCCTCTTTAAAAACAGGAGGTTTCTTACTTTATTCTACTTGCTCTTACTCTATCGAAGAAAACGAACAAATTGCCGACTGGCTTTGTAAAACCTATGGTTTACGAAGTGTTCAGGTACCTATAAATGCCGAATGGGGAATAGAAGAAACGTGCTCTCCTGAACGAAAGGCATTTGGTTACCGCTTTTATCCCCATAAATTGAAAGGTGAAGGCCTTTTCATTTCCTGCTTTGTTAAAGATCAGGAGCAGTCTGGCTTCTCCCGTCGGAAAATTAAACCAGAACGGTATTCGTTTTCCGCCGAACTACTTGCCCAATGGGTAGAACCGGAATTTGAACCTTACTTCTTCCCATTTAAAGAAGATATTATTCTTTTCCCTAAACAGCATGAACCCGAGCTCAAAATTTTACAGGACGTCTTATACCTCAGGAAATCGGGGACCAAGATGGGGAAATTAAACCGAAAAGAATTAATCCCACATCATGAACTTGCTTTAAGCAATTCGCTAGCCTCAATCGTCCCATGTCTGGATCTCAATTTTGAGCAGGCTCTACATTATTTACGCAAGGGGGATTTAACGGTTGAAAGCGACTTAGCGGGATGGGTATTGGCCACTTATCGACATGTCGGTTTAGGCTGGATGAAACTATTGCCCAACCGAATCAACAACTATTATCCAAAGGAGTGGAGAATAATGAACCTTTAATAAAAGAGGCATATGACACATCATACCATCAGACTTCGCGATATGGCCAAAGCCTTGGAGCTATCGACTTCAACGATATCTAAAGCCTTACGAGACAGTTACGAAATTAGTCAAGAAACCAAATCTAAAGTATTAGCCTATGCTGCTGAGGTAGGTTACCATCCAAACAACATTGCTAAAAGCCTGAAAGAAGGGAGAAGCCGCACGATCGGTGTGGTAATCTGTTCTATTGATAATAATTTTGTTTCCCAAATTCTGAACGGTATTGATCGACATTGCAACAGCAGGGGTTATAATATGATCATCATGCAGAGTAAAGAATCGAATGATCAGGAAAAAAAATGCGTAGAATTATTATATGCACGGGGCATTGACGGTTTACTGATTTCTCCGGCTATAGAAACCGACGATGTAACACACCTTATCAAGTTACACCAACAGGGATTACCCATTGTTCTGTTCGACCGTATTAGCGATCAGCTTAACGTCCCTAAAGTGACGTCAGATAATGAAAAAGGTGCTTTTTTGGCAACCGAGCATCTCTTGCAGAATGGATATAAAAAAATTGCCGTACTTTGCAGTCACTCTAAACTCAACATCAACGTTGAACGCCTAGCAGGATATCGACAAGCGCTTAAACATCATGGCATACCCTTCCGGGAAGAGCTGATCAAACCTTGTAAGTTAAACTGCGCTGCCCTATTGCGGGAGAGTCTTTTACAGGCCATGCAGGAATTGATGTCGGCAAACGAAATACCGGATGCCATTTTAGCAACAAGCGACCAAATCAGTACACAATGTTTAAATATTATCCACCAGTTGGGTTATCGCATTCCACAAGACATTGCACTGATCGGATTCACCAATGCAGAACTCGCCGAGGCACTAAATCCGTCTTTAAGTACCATTAACCAGCCTGCCGATGAAATGGGAGAGTTAGCTGCCCAAAAATTATTGGATTTAATCGAACAAAAAGATACAGCCTCCCTTCCAGTAACAAAACTAAACACCTCGTTAATTATCCGAAATTCCAGCGAGGCAAAAATGGCTAAGCATTAATCCCCGGTAATTCCCAATTCCAAACCTCTTAACTCCGCTAAACCTCTTAAACGGCCAATCGCAGAATACCCTGGGTTAGAAACCTTATGTAGATCGTCCAACATCTGGTGACCATGATCAGGCCGAAACGGAATAGGTGTATCGCGTTTTTGATTTTCTTCACATAATATTTTCATCACATTATACATATTAACATCGCCGCCTAAATGATCCGCTTCATAAAAGTTCCCCTCCTCATCCTTTTTTACATTCCGAAGATGTGCAAAATGAACCCGGTGTTTTACCGCCTGAAGTATAGCCGGAACATCGTTTTTCGCTCCCGCCCCTAGAGAACCCGTACAAAAGCAAATTCCGTTAAATTCCCTTTTTTCTTTTTCAATAAGATACAGTAAATCCTCGGCTGTACTGACAACCCGGGGTAAACCCAAAATAGGATAAGGAGGATCGTCAGGATGGATGGTCATATGCATTCCATGTTCCTCGCAAACCTCAGCAATTTCTCCCAGGAAGTACAATAGGTTTTCCCGTAAGCCATCTATTCCAATCGTCTTGTATTCGTCAATACTGTGTCTTAATTCTTCGATAGAAATAGGATCTTCCGAAGGGATACCCATTAACACGACTTCACTCAATAGGTCCAGTTGTTTGCCATTCATCGACTGAAAACGCTGCGCTGCTTTTTCTAGAATAGCCGTTGGATAAGCCGAATCTGCCTCTTCCCGTTTCAATAAATATTTATCGAATATGGCCAAATCCGTCCAATCAAAATAAAGTGCCTTGGAGCCGTCGGTCATTATCAAATCCAATTGGGTTCGTGTCCAATCCAGCACAGGCATAAAATTATAGCATATTGTTTTGATTCCGCACATAGCTAAATTAACCAGCGTTTGCTTATAATTTGCGATATATTTCGTCGCATCTGCACGTCGCGTTTTGATGGATTCATGTACGGGAACACTCTCTACAACCTCCCAGGTCAAGCCCCTATCTTCTATAACTTTCTTCCGTTTCTGAATTTCATCCACGGTCCATACTGCCCCGTGTGGAATATGGTGTAAAGCACTAACGATTCCCGTTGCTCCAGCTTGCTTCACATCTGCCAAAGAAACCGGATCATTCGGGCCATACCAACGCCAAGTTTGCATTAATTTCATGTTATTATGCCATTTTATTGTTTATTCCTATTAAACGCCACAGTAAGCATTAAATCCGCCATCAACCAAAATACTCGTACCATTTACAAAAGCAGAAGCATCACTTAATAAGTAAACCAGAGTCCCTTTAAGCTCCTCCGGGACGCCGAGGCGCCCATAGGGTGTTCCGTTTATAAACCGTTGGGCGCGATCAGTATAAGAGCCATCCGGATGGGTTAATAACGTTTTGTTCTGCTCCGTCAAAAAAACGCCCGGGGCTATAGCATTCACCCGAATACCGTCACCATAACGTTGCGACAATTCGACAGCCATCCATTTAGTAAAACCTTCGATCGCGGTCTTTGCCATCGTATATCCTAAAACCCGGGTGATTGGCCTGTATGCAGACAATGATGAAATATTAACAATAGAGCCTTTCCCCTTTTCGGCAATCACCTTTCCAAAAATAAAGGTAGGAATAACCGTTCCAAACAAATTGAGATCAACCGCTTTTCTGGTGTCTTCGATACGGCTTTCAAACAGGTTTTGTTCAGGAGCAATAGTAGCACCTGGGATATTTCCGCCGGCAGCATTTACTAAACCATCAATGGTGCCAAATTCGGCCAATATCTGCTCCCTTGCAGCAACTACTTGTTGCTCATCCATAACGTCTGCCAAGATCCGAATCCCGCTGCCTCCGATGGCGTTCACTTCTTCCAAACAAGCCTGCGCCCGTTCTTCATTCCTACCAATAATCACCACTTTTGCGCCGGCTTCAGCAACAGCCAATGTAAAATGCCTACCCAACACACCTGTTGCACCTGTGATGACGATTACCTTATCTGCTAATGAAAAAGATGAAATTCCTGTTTTACTCATCTGGTTATTTTTAATCGATTACTTAAAAAATAATATAAAAAATATAGGTTTATGTGCCTTAATCAAAAGTATACTGCTTATATTTTGATTTCTCGACTATCATTTTTTTTCAATTTTACTAAAAATAAAAAAGGTTTTCTCCGCTTTAGCTTCAAATTATCTACGACATCGATTGCGTAATTTTAGCAAGAACGCCAAGCAAAAAAAGAATAAAATGCCTAATTTCGACACGGACTAGCCAGATATCCGCTTCACGGAAATCGTATATAAAAATAAATCGATTAAAGAAGGTGCTAAAAAAGCTAGAAAATAAAACATGAATGCGCAAGCTCAATTACCGACGGCAATTTTTGGCGAATTACTTTTACGTGTAAGCACGCAAACGGGGAATTTCATCAATAGTGATGAGGGAATAGCCATTTATGCAGGTGGCTCAGAAGCCAATGTTGCCTCTTCTTTAGCGGGGATGAAAGGCCCAGTCTCCTATATTAGCTGTATACCTGACAATCCACTGGTTCGTCAAACGCTAGCTGCGTTAAACGATCGAGGCGTGAATACAGATCGTTGTCTCCTTTCTGGCGATCGGCTCGGACTGTATTTTTTACTCTCAGCAAATGGCTTGAGCAAGGGTGAAGTGGTTTACGATCGCAAACATTCGTCGTTTAGTTTATTACAGCCTGGAATGATCGACTGGGATGCAGTATTGGAAGGTCATTCTTGGTTCCATTGGACGGCGTTAAGTCCGGCATTAAACGAACATATGGCTGCTGTATGTAAGGAAGCACTGGAAAAAGCCAAAAGCAAGGGCCTTACCATATCCGTTGATCTGAATTACCGCAACAAACTATGGAATTTTGGCAAATCACCTTTGGAAATCATGCCCGATCTGGTTAACTACTGCGATGTGATCATGGGTAACATTTGGGCCGCGCATACTATGCTAGGCATTCCTGTAGACCCTTCCTTAAACCGGCATACGCCAAAAGCTGTTTATGAAGAACAAGCTTGTACTTCGGCAGCCCAATTATTTGAAAAGTATCCGCAATGCAAACATGTTGCCTATACTTTCCGCTTTATGGATGCCCCTAACCATAATCTATTTTATGGAACGTATCACAGCGGTACGGGAAATTTCATTTCTGAAACCCATGAAACCCATGAAGTAGTTGATCGGATTGGAAGCGGTGATGCTTTTATGGCCGGCCTAATCCATGCATTGAAGTCGGGAAAGGCAGCTCAAGAAGTTATTGACATTGCTACATCGGCAGGGTTCAAAAAGCTTTTTGTAAAAGGCGATTTAGGAGATGGAAGTTTTAGTTAGCTGTTAGGTATTAACGGTTAGGTGTTAGCTCGCTCACAAGTTAGCAGCATTCACTTTTGAATTATTGATATCTTGTTTATTTGAAGGTATCAATGAGCCCTTCGGGGTTTTAAATTTTTACTTTTTACTTTTTAATTCATCCCATGAAAACGATAAAAGAAAGTATTGAACAGATTAAAAAATATCCGGTTATACCGGTATACTACCATGATGATGTGGAAACCTGTATACAAGTAGTAGATGCTTGTTACCGCGGCGGGATCCGGGTGTTTGAATTCGTTAACCGGGGGACAAAGGCTTTAGCGAACTTCAAAGCGTTAATGGCCTACCGGAATGAAAAGCTTCCTGAATTGTTTTTAGGTATCGGCACGATTAAAAGCAGGAAACAGGCGGAAGATTATATTGCGTTGGATGCTGATTTTATTGTCAGCCCTATTGTCAAAGAAAGTATTGCAGCGGTTACGTTGGAGCAGGACATTTTATGGATTCCTGGTTGCATGACCCCCACTGAAATTAATTTGGCGGAAGAGCTAAGTGCGCCATTGGTTAAGCTTTTCCCTGGAAGTACCTTAGGTCCCGATTATTTGAAAGCAATTAAACCTTTGTTTCCTGAAATGCTTTTTATGCCTACGGGCGGTGTGAATCCCGATGAAGCCAGCATTTCAAAATGGTTTAATGCCGGAGTTTTTGCCGTAGGTATGGGCTCTAAACTATTTGAAAAGCCAGCAGAAAACCAAGGATATGATTGGCTTATTACCCGATCACAGCAGGTGATGCAATATGTCGGCGGTTGATCCGTCGACAGGTGGTATAAGAATAAAGAAGACTATTTTAATCCCATAACATATTCACTCGGCGACATACCAAATTGCTTATGAAAATTCCTTCCAAAATGCGTCTGCGAACTATAACCCACCAACTCGGCTACTTCATAAATTCGGTAGACACCCTTCGTCAGTAATTCTGCTGCTTTTTTCAATCGAGCAATATTAATGAGTTCATTCGGCGTCAGATCGGATATTGCTTTTATTTTACGGTATAAGGTCGGCCTGCTCATACACATGAGGTCAGCGAGGTCTTCTACGGCAAAGCTGGGATTGTCCAAATGTTCTTGAATGTGGTCATTTAATCTTTCCAAAAAGAGTTCATCCGCCCTAGTATGCGCCATCGATTTAATATGAACCAAGGGCGAAGAGGCAAAATATTCCCTTAGTTTATTTCTGTTCGACAGCAGGTTGGCAATTTGAACTTGCAAATATTCCGGAGAAAAGGGCTTTTCGATATATGCATCTGCACCAAATTCCAAACCCTGTATCTTCGATTGCAGTGAGTTTTTTGCTGTCAGTAAGATAATTGGAATATGGCAATGTTCTACATCGGATTTGACAGCCTGACAAAGATGATAACCATCCATTTCAGGCATCATGATATCACTGATAATTAACTGTATCGCTTCATCAGCCAAGCTTTCCAAGGCCTGTTTGCCGTTATAGGCAGTGATGACATGGTACTGTTCCTGCAGATCGTCGACCAGAAATTCCAGGATATCATCATGGTCGTCTACTAAAAGTACACAAGGTTTTGTCTCGGTTAAGGATAAAGGCATCATCATTCGGTCTCCTTTTGGTTTATTGGTAATGTTAATACAAAAGTATTAAAGTTTTCTTTAACCGTTACATCCAAGATTAATTGTCCTCCATGTTTTTCGGCTAATGACCGTGCCAAGGCAAGACCTAAACCGGAACCAAGTGTTCGGCTATTTCCCGGGATACGAAAAAAGGGTTGGAAAATTTTTTCTTTTAATGTTACAGGAATAAGCGGGCCATCACTGGCGATCATGATACGGATATCCTCGCTTTGCTGGCATAAATGAATTTCTATTTTTTTGCTCGCATATTTCAACGCATTGTTGAATAAATTACTAATAATCTTGTCCATGGCTTCCACATCCACAAAAGCCCCTATTGGTTCCTTCGACAAATACAGTTTAATTTTTATATTAGACTCCTCCGCCGTTGGTCGGCTTCTCTCAATATGATCTTTTAATAGCCGAATCATATCCAGCTTTTGATAAGTTAGGCTAAACCCTTGAACTTCCGTTTTTCTAAAATCAAGTAACTGACCACTCAGCTGAAGTAATCGTTCGGTGTTTTTTTCCATGATCAACAAATTCTTACGGATCGTTGGCACCTCTTCCACCTGCTTGATGATTTTTTCCATCGGCCCTTTAATCAAAGTTAACGGTGTCCGGATTTCATGGGCCACCTGCGTAAAAAATTCAATTTTAGCCTGATACATTTCTTCCTCTTTGCGATGCGCCAATTGTTCCAGTTTTCGGCGGTTTCGCTCTTTAAGACGCCTATGATAAGTACGTATGCCAAAATAAACCAAGATACCGATCAACAGTAGATAAAGTATATATGCCGTTTTGCTTGCCCAGAAAGGGGGGAGGATCTGAATGTAGAGAATCGCCTCTTTACCCATCAATTTCCCTCCACCGTTTATGGCACTTACCTTAAACGCATAATCTCCAGGTGAAAGCTCCGTAAAATAGGCTTTTCTATTGGTTTGCAGATAGGTCCAATTTGGGTCTAAGCCCTCCATCTTATAGGTATATTCCGTCATCTCAGGAGACAGGTAACTCAACGCTGCAAAATCGATGCTGAATGACGACTGATCATGGCGTAATACAATACTGTCGGTAAAGGAAATGGACTTTTTTAATGGCGATCCTTTTCCGTTAATTTCCAATTCATGATCATATACTTGAAACCCAGTAATATAAACCGGGGGTGTGAATTTCTTCTCCTGTAACTGATCCGGTTTAAATCGAATCAGCCCTTTTACCGAACCAAAATAAAAGGTGCCATCTTTTGCTTTATAAGCCGAATTATAGTTAAATTGATCACTGAGCAGGCCATTAGCCAGTGTAAACTTCCGCGTATAACCCGTTTTTAAATGGTAGCGAATCAGGCCTTTAGAGGTGCTGATCCATAGATTTTTCGACTGATCTTCCAGAAATGCACAAGCCAATATCCCTTGTCCGGGCATCCCTTGTTGCAGTTCGAGTCGCACAAACCGATTTTTAGCTTTGTCGAGCCAACATACCCCTTCTTCAGTCGCCACCCAAAGCTGGTGATCGCTGGTTTCCATGATATTGGTGATGCGATTACTGGGCAAACTGTTTTTATCCTTTTGGCTGTAATAATAGACTCCTTGTTTACTCGTCTTCGGATTATAAAAATACAAACCATCACGCCACGAACCTACCCAAATCGTACCTTCATGATCTTCGAACACGCTGGTATAAAAAATATAAGGGGGAAGGGCCTTTACCAATTGAAACCTTTTTTGATCAAAAAGATATTGATATATTCCCAGATCTGTTGCAACAAAAATTTCACCCTTTCGTGTACGAAGCATCGTATAGATAAAATTACTATTCAAACCACTTTCCTTGTTGGCGTAATAATGTCTAAAGACCTTTCCTGTCGAAACGCTCAACAGATTAAGCCCTTGATGGAAAGTACCCACCCAGAGTGTATCGCCGGTCAGCAGCAATGCGTGGATATTCAAACCAGATAGCGAAGAAGATTGTCCGTTTGGTTTGAAATGTTGGATAACTTCACCTTGTGCAGTTAATTTATTGAGTCCGCCGTTTTCCGTACCAACCCATAGATTACCCTGTGTATCTTCACAGATTTCGCGCACCGCACTACCCGAAAGACTTTCATCGGTATTCAGCGGGAAGAATTTTTCGAAGAAAGTATGCTGTTTATGATAATAACTGACACCACCAAACCAAGACCCTATCCACACACCACCTTCGCGATCCCGGCAAAGGGTATAGTCTGCATTATCACTCAACGACCATTTATTATTGTCTTGTTTTTTTAACTTCGTAAACGTTCCCTTTTTCCGCGCATAAATAAACACCCCCGATTCTGTTGCAAACCAGTATTGATCGGCATCCATTTTCTTGATATCGCGCACAAAAACTTCCTGTCCGTCACTCGTTCGCAATAAATCTTGATACGTTGATTGATCGGGGAACAAGACTTTTATCCCCTGCTTCGATGTTCCGACCCAAAGCGCATTTTGTTGTTCGTCCCACAACAAGGAACTGATGACTTTGCTTCTTGTTTGCGGCGACTTACTAAATACGTCAAAAGAGGCCATAGCTTCCGTTTTCGGATCTAGCAGCTTTAGTTCCCCGCTATTGGAACCCAACCAAAGTCCTTTAGGGCTAATGGAAAGTGTCTCAATTGAGCTCATCCCTAAATTTTCGAAGCGCTTTAGTTCTCCTGAAGCTTCGTTGTATCTTACCAAAGTCCTATAGTTAGCCGTATACCAAATGTTTCCTTGGTCATCCGATCGGATATTTACAATAACGGCATCCCTATCCTCGGCAAAATGGCAAAAACTTTCGGTCAATGGGTCGTAAATAAATATACCAAAATCGGTACCTGCCCAAATTTTTCCAGAGCTATCTTCATGTAGGCTTTGAATGAAATTATGTCCGATACTGGAAGTATCCTGGGTATTGTGCCTAAATACCTTAAACGTGTAACCATCAAAGCGGTTCAATCCATCGCGCGTGCCAAACCACATAAAACCCTTACTATCCTGCATACTGCAAATCACGGCATTGTTGGATAGTCCGTCCTCAACTTGATAATGCTTGAAATAATAAGGTTGACTAAACCCAAGGAGATAACCGAGGCAACAAATCGATACAATGGTAAATATTTTCCACATGGCTGGTCTATTACCCAAACTTAAGATTATTTTGAGATTTGAGAAAATCTAAAGAAGGAATGATACAGTTTGGTTTAGTTAATTTTCCGGCAATTCCCGTTATTTGACGATAAACCAATATCTTGTTTATGGCCAGCTATCTTTTCGCCGTCTTTACTTTATTATTTTATATACCGTTCTTCTCTGCTGCACAGGAAAAAGCGATACTGTTGGCAGATCCCACGATCTTTTACGACCAAGGCACTTATTATTTATATGGAACCGGTGCCCCTGACGGTTTCCCTGTTTATACTTCAACCGATCTTTATACCTGGAAAGGCCCTAACGGCGCATCGCAGGGCTATGCCCTTCATAAACGGGATGCCTTCGGCACCTCTGGCTTCTGGGCACCACAAGTATTCAAATATCAGGGCATCTATTATATGATCTATACCGCCAATGAGCACTTAGCCATCGCCCAAAGTAACAGTCCGCTAGGCCCATTTAAACAAGAAAAAAAAGAGGCTTTGGCGGGCGACACTAAACAGATAGACCCCTTTGTATTTTTCGACCAAAATAAGGCTTACCTTTATTTTGTGCGTTTGCAAGAAGGCAACCGTATTTACGTAGCCGAATTAACGAAGGATCTCAAACAGATCAAGGAAGAAAGTATCAAGCCCTGCCTAAATGCACGCGAAGCCTGGGAAAACACGGCGCATAGTGAGTGGCCGGTTTCTGAAGGACCGACCGTTTTAAAACATAAAGGCTACTATTATCTCCTGTATTCGGCAAACGACTTCCGAAACCCAGATTATGCCGTGGGCTATGCCACGTCAAGAAGCCCTTTGGGGCCTTGGAAAAAACATGCAGGAAACCCGATTATCAGCAAGGAAAAACTAGGCATAAACGGAACCGGCCATGGTGATCTATTCCAGGATCGAGCAGGCCAGCTCTATTACGTATTGCACAGCCACTATAACGACCATCAGGTTTCGCCTAGGAAAACCGTTCGGGTAAAATTAGGTTTCCGCCCAACAGCCGAGGGGTTAGACGAGCTTTATCTTCAAGATCAACATCCCGAAGAATTAATGCAAAGCCCCTAGGGGCAATTATTCAAAGTAAGGCGCCGGTTTTTCGGTTCCCGAAGGCCCTGCATCCTGGATAACTGGCCATCCATCTTTCCATTCCAGCCGATCCAATAAAAGCACCCGTCTATTTGTACCGCCCGGCAAGCGGCCCTTGGCCACGTCGAATCCATGATATAAAAACCAATCCACTCCTCTGTCATCCTCTATGATACGGGCATTATGTCCGGTACCAACAAAATAATCGTTCCCTTTGATGAGCAAGGTGCCATTTCCACGATCAGTAATCGGCCTACCTTCCTTATCCACATAAGGCCCTAATATATTTTTAGAACGGGCAACCAACACGTGGTATTGGCTATTCAACCCTTCGCAGCAGGAGCCCTTGGAACCAAAGAAATAATAATAGTCATCGTGTTTATGAATCATCACCGCTTCCCAGTCGCCCGCACCGATCTTCGTTTTTTTGTGGATGTCGGCAACCGACTTTCCATCCATACTCAATTCAATAGCATAAGTTCCTTGCGTAGGCAAGTCACTAAAGCTTCCCCAAAAAAGATACTTTTTCCCTTGATCTTCGATATAACAGGGGTCTATTGAATTGGGGACATTCACTTCTGAGCTTAAAAACACCTTACCTTGATCGATAAAGTCCCCTTCCAACGAATCAGCAATGGCCAATCCGATACCTGGATCAGGATCGCCCCAAGTGGAATAGGCATAATACATATAATATTGACCATCTACCTGATTGACATCAGGCGCCCAGACCCCTCCTTCCTTTTTCCAGGAGGGCTTGGCCGGCAAGGCATTTTTAACATACTGCCAATGAACAAGGTCTGGAGATTTAAGCATCGGCACTAAACGTAGCCCCTTTCCATCGCCCCAATTATCTGCGGTTCCGAAGGCATAAAATTGTCCGGTTTTAATATCTCGAATAACACTGGGATCTGCTAAAACCGGCTCAAACACCGGATTTTTATACTCTTTTACCTTTACGCTATCTGATAACCCAGCACCGATCTTAGACCCCGTACAACTGATCCCCAAAACCAGTATCAGTGCAATCCAAACCAAAATGATGTTTGTTCGTTGAAACATTTTAGCACCTATTGCTGAGTATCGATTTTTACCTGATATAAATTTTGATGCAGCTGATTTAATTTTTCAACGGGGATCTTCTGTACTTTTCGGTCATAAGTCATCATACCGTTCGTTTCCACTTCTACATCCGTGGTTTGCGTGTACACCGCAGCCGATAAACCCATTGGGATTAATTGGCCTAAATCTTTCATTAATCTTGAATAGCGTTGCAAGAGTTCATCCTGATTTTTAAAACTCTGGTAACCCCAATTATCTTTTTGTTGCCAGGTATGTCCTTCCATAGGTAATCCTAACCCACCAAATTCGCCTAGCACCAAGGCCTGTTTTTCGCCGAAAATCGTCGGATCGGGCATAGACGGGTCGGGATAATTATGAATATCCAAGATATGGCCTATCTTAAAAAAGTTTCCGCCACTGGCGCTATTGACGATACGGGAGGGATCGTACTGCATAGTCCACCTGGTAATCTCTTTCGTCTTAAATTGCCCCCAAGCTTCGTTGAAAGGAATCCAAACCACAATACTTGGAAAGTTATGCAAAGCGTCCATAATTGCTTTCCATTCCTTTTTATGATAAGCTTCCGACACTGAAGAACGCTCTTTATCCAAGTTCTTTCCGGAAATTTGTCCGGGATGATTATCCCAACGATTACCACCTAGATCGCCACTGGGCATATCTTGCCATACCAATATCCCCAAACTGTCGCAATAGCGATACCAGCGCGCAGGCTCCACTTTAATATGCTTACGGATCATATTGAAGCCCATTTCCTTTGTTTTCAACAAATCAAATAACAGTGCCTCATCCGTTGGAGCTGTATATAAACCATCGGGCCACCATCCCTGATCAAGCGGGCCATACTGAAAAGTAAAAGCATTATTCAATAAGATACGTTGTATACCTTTTTGATCCTTGCCAATAGCAATTTTACGCATAGCAAAATAACTGCTCACTGCATCGATGACCTTCCCCTTTCGAATCAGCGAAACCTTCAGATCGTATAAATGCGGACTAGTAGGCGACCATAATTTAGCGCTTTTAACCGGCAAGGCAGCTTCAGTACCTACAGAAACGCGTTGCTCGCTGATTACTTTACCACCATCCAACGCTTCAATTTTTAATTCATCACCTGCTTGACTTCCCTCCACTTCGGCCGAGAACCGAAGGGCTTGCGCGTCCACATCAGGTGTCTGCTTGGTTTTTGCAATAAAACTCTGCGGAACGCCTTCTAACCACACCGTTTGCCAGATCCCGGTAACCGGAGTGTACCAGATACCTTCCGGTTTCTTTACCTGCTTCCCCCGGGGCTGGGGTCCATCGTCTGTAGGATCCCATACCCGCAGGGCGATTTCCTGTGTCTGTCCTTTTTTTAAGAATGGGGTAATATTAAAGGAAAAAGGATCGTATCCTCCTTCATGACTGCCTACTTCCTTCCCATTTACATATAGGGTACACTGCCAATCCACCGCACCAAAATGCAGTAGTACTTGCTCTTTTCGTATATTTTTAGCTAACTCAAACTTCTGATGGTACCAGAGTACCTGATCTTTTCCAACCTCCTTTCCAACACCCGAAAGTGCCGATTCGACAGCATAGGGCACCAAAATGGAACCGTCAAAAGCATGGGGTAAATCATTTTGCGTCTTTGGCGTAATGGCATACTGCCATAGGCCATTTAAGTTTTGCCAATTTTCACGTACCAATTGAGGCCGTGGATATTCCGGTAATGGCTTTGTTGGATTTACCTGCTCCGCCCAAGGGGTCATAATTTTCCCCGATACAGGTTTCCAATTGCCGCTTTGCGCTTGGAGCGAAGATAAGGATGCTGCCAAAACGACGGCAAGTACAAATTTTCGGATCATGTCGATTGCTTTTAAATACGTGTCTATTGTTTTAGTTTTTTCCGGTTAACGATTTAATGAAGTTTGCTTCCTCCTGTTATACAGTTCCTTCTTCTCTTAAGATATATTCTTAAAATATGATGGCTAGCTAGCTTCTTTAATCTTCAAAGAAAAAAAAATGAAACAAGTCGACAAAATCGACCTGTTTCATTTTTTCCTTATATTGTATCAAGAGAGCTGTTGATTCTGTTAGGAATTAGTCTTTTGGCCATCAGCTTTAGGCTCTTCGCTTTATTGCTTTTGGCTTTAAGCTTACTGCTTTTCCAGCATCGCTTTTTCCAGCATCTTGACGAAATAACCACCAACAACCGAACGGGCCCTGAAGCCTACTGATTTGCCATCGGTAGTTTCATGCCAATCGCTCAATGGGATACGATCTGCAGTTTCATTGGCGTATTTCCAAACCGGGTCTACAAAAGTTGCAAAATCAGCATCACTTCCCAAAGTCGCTGTCCACAGAATCCAGTCGGATTTCGTGTATGTTTTCCGGCTGTCCAAAGGTAAGCCATACGTTTGTTGCTTGGTTTTATAATAAGCGATCTCTTTATCCACTACTTCTTTCGGGAAAATATTCAATTGAAGCAATTTATCCCATATCAAGTTATATTTCTGGCTCCAGGTATTTTGTTGACCAAAAGCTAAGGCGTAATGGTCACCATCGTCTGCCATCTCCATCCATTTTTTAGCCATGCTTCGCGCTAAGTCAAAGTTTTCTTGTGCCTCTTTATCCTTATGAAGCATTTCGGCCAATTTTGCATAGGAGGCGATACCCATAATGGCTTTGATGGAAAGGTTAGCATTTCGCGCCAGGTGTCCGGCAAAATCATCCGTACACAATTGGTTAGCCGGATCCATTCCCTCTTTCTTTAGGAAGTCAGTCCAAGTCGTCAATGTCTGCCAATGCTGCTCGGCAAAATCCGCTTTCCCGTCACGAACAGCGATAGCTGCCGTTAAGGCCAACATATTTCCTGCTTCTTCAACAGGCATATCTTCGCCATAGGTTTGTCCGTTCGCCAAAGGATAGGTTCCAACATCATGCGCTGGGAACGGTTTTTTCCAACGTCCGCTTTCCGAATAGTCAAAAATAAAGCGAAGCAAGCCCTTCGCCAATTCGGTATTATAGAGGAGGAAAAGTGGTGCAGAGGGATACGTTACATCGACAGTTCCGATAGAACCGTTAGAAAAATTTTCCTTAGAGAAAAATAATAATTCTCCATTGGTATTAGCCACCACTTTATGTGCGGCAATAGATTGTCTATATGCTAAATTACATAAATCCGCATATTTCTGCCCTCCTGCACGTTCAGCTTCCGTTCTTAATTTTTTATCAAAAGCATCACATGCTTCCAGTAAAGAAGCATAATCCGACTCTGCCTGTTGAAGCATTTTCAAAGCCGTCATACTTTCATCCCTTCTCCACCATGGCCTAAGGTTTTTCCCGAAATACTGTACTGCATACTCCTGATCGTAACCCAAAATTAAGTGTCTGCTTGCCGAATCGCTCACTGTTCCACAGTCCATTTCCACACCAAGCAACATCTCTGAAGCGATACCTGTGCTTTCAGTATCGGCAGAAGTTTTTCCGCCGACAGCCGAAACGAAACCGGCCAAATCATGGGGCAATGCTTTCACGCCAGCCTCTTCTTTTGCTGCCAGATACGCATGTCCCCAATCGATACGGACATTATCCCCCTTCTTACCTAAAATCTCCTGGCTAACTGTTCCGATGGACTGAACCAATTGCCCTGAAGCATTCTCTGTTTTAGCGGTAACTTCCTGATTGGGTTTATCGGTACTGATTGTACCCGAAACACCAAACCATAACTTCACTTGATGGGATTCACCATCGTTTGATTTCAAGTTATACGTTATATAGGAAGCAGGCCGAGCCAATACTTCCAATTTATCCATTAATAATGGTGATGTAAATACCAAGTCCAAGCCTACAGGTCCGGCCTCAAAAGCATAAGTAGTCTGTGTAGCGGTTAATTTGACCGACTCTTGTTCTGCTGTCTGCATAGGCAACAACTGACGACTGTTTACTAACCCAACATCAATAAAGGCCCCACCGCGTGCGTTTTTGCAATGTACCGCCAACAGATTTGAGCCAGGTTTGACCGCATTAAGGCTTTCTTTTGGGATATCAATCAAGCCATAATCCAATATCGGATCGACGGCCTCATAAACCTTAGTTCCGTTTATAAAGACTTCAACCGCATCATCATGGCTAATCAATAATTGCAGATGCTCTGGAATGCTATCCTTCATTTCAAAAGTTCTGCGATACCAGATTTCATTGTCGTACTTAGACAATGCTTTAACCGGGTTATCTACCGAATTATCGCCAAAAGGGGCAACTCCAGCTTTCCAGCTCTGATCGGCAAAATCAGGCTTCTCCCATCCTTCTGCGGGTTGTTCGTATACATATTTAACGGTATACGACTGCTTTTGGCCAGTGGGTAAGACATCCTCCAGCACATTAAGCCCCTTCCCGGCTAAACGATATAACTCGCCGTCTACTTGGGCCAAAGCGACCAAAGGCTGTTCTATTCCGGTCCAGTGTTTCGTTTCCTGTACGTTAAGTGTGTCGCTAAAAGACCAAAGGCTAAAGTAAGGATCGTGTGTAATTAAGGGGTAAGCAGGCGCCCGTAACGCTTGTTCGTTTGATGCTCGTCCTTGCTGATCGGAAGATTTTGGGTTGGAACAACCAGCAAGTAAGCCTAGCCCCAATAAAAAACTGCTAAAAATGGTATTTTTCATCATGCTAATTATATATCTGTTTTAGTAAATGATCTTGTCCTGTACTTCATCTCGTATTAAAAGCTATCCGGTGGTGCAGACAGGACGAAATCAAAAGGCTCGTCCCGCCTAGCTATTAAAGTTCCTTCTTCAAACCTTAACTCGGCCACCTGGGCAGACGACCTCCGCAAAGCATAAGGTAGAACCCCGTTTTTATCGTTCTCAGCTTTCGTATGTTCTTCACGGCCAGGGTGCGTAAAATAAAACACATAGGCCTTATCTTTCAGCACAATTACATCGCCATGAGCGCCTGTTGGTGTATCATCTGGCCGTTTTCCTTTATCATCCAGAATCCGACCTTGCTTTTCCCAGTGAATTAAGTCTGTCGAACGGTAAACGCGCATACCCGCCCATTCGTCGGTCAACAACCAATAATACCCTTTGAACTGAAAAACTTTAGGCCCCTCTTGTCCGTGTCCCGGAAAAACGGGTTTTGCATGAGTTTCCCAGTTTTTCAGGTCCTTACTCTCTGCTACAAATAAGTTCCCTTCCGGTTGTGCTTCATCTTTATACCACATGTGCCATATGCCCTTTTGATCCCTAAACAAAGATGGATCGATCACTTTCTTCGACGTCAACTGCGGAAATTCGAGAAATTTCCAATCCCACAAATTGCTGCTCGTATAATGAGCCATTTTGGCTTCGCCTCCCCAATGGTTCCGTACTCCTCGAATGTAAGTAACAAATAAATGATATTGTCCATCATGATAAACGACATCTGGCGCCCAAAAAGTATTTTGCCCCTTCTCAAAGTCCAAATCCAGCGTACCACGATAGACCCAAGTTCGGCCTTCATCTGCGGTAGACGCTATACCAATTGCGGTACCGTAACAATAGGCAACATCCGCAGCATCCACATTTGCCCGCCGTTGGGTGTACAACATCCACCAGCTTTTTTCTTCTTTATTATAAATCAACGCAGGATCCGCAACGCCGTCGGTAATGGGATCGCGAAACAAGGGAGTTGGCGCAAGGTGAATTGTTTTTGGCACCTGTGCCCGAGCCTCTGTAACCCATAACCATCCGATAAACAACAAAAAACAGGTTATCGGATATGTTTTTCTGCTGATCATACATTACTTATCTAGTTTACAACAGGAAAAGCACTAACCCGTAATCTTGCCGCCCCCATGGGGATGAGTTCGATTCGTTCCGTTTCCGTTGAGACCTTTAACGGACTTTGCGGCAATACCGCTGTCAGTCCGTATTGATCGATCTTCCAATCCGGGATACGCTTACCTTTCGCCTCAATAGCAACAGGTACCTGATCGGGCACAAAAGGAAAGTTATCTTTTGGCCATTCTTTTTTTACAACTTTAAACAACTCATTCAAATCGTCCTGTGGCGAATAAACCAAACCGTAATTCCAGGCCGATGCCGGTAGAATTTCAAAGGAAGGCCATTTTTCCGGATCGGCGTCCTTTTGCCATTTGGAATCACCTATGGCGGAAGCTTTACTGTCTTTCTTCACGTAATTTTCCTGAATGTTCAGGGAATAGGTCAGCGGTCCGCGGTTTATACTTACGCTATTTTTATTTTTCTCCCAAGTACTAACCTTTAGCTCCATAGGCAGGATTAACGTCACCTGATCACCTTCCTTCCATTCGCGCTCTATTTTGGCATAAGTACCTGCCTTGAAGCTTTGTTCAATAGCCTCGCCATTGATGCTCAATTTGGCGTCTTTACACCAAGAAGGAATCCGCAAATAATAGGGAAAATGTACAGCCTCATCGGTATGCAGCGTAAACTCAATTGTTTCTTCAAAAGGATAATGCGTCTTAGCTTCTATGCGTACTTCTTTTCCGTCTGCCACTTTAGCTATCACTTCCGATTCGCTATAAAGTAAAGCAGCGAGACCATTATCAGGAGTAGCCATAAAGAGATGCTGAGCGTAATAAGGCCATCCTTGCGCGTGATTGTGCTGGCAACAGCGGGAGCTAAACGGATTCATCATTAAGAAAGGGCCGCTATTATCGATGCCCGGATGATGGTTTTTACTATCGCTGATTGTCATATTCGGACTGGTAATATACCTTAAGCCCTTAAAATCAGGCATAACCGCGGCGGGGTAGGTATTAAAAGCAACCTCTTCTGCATGATCGGCCCAAAAGGGATCACCGGTAATGCCCATGAGCAGTTCATCAGAAGCCATTTGCTCTACTATGCCACAAGTTTCCACCCCTTGGCGTGGATCGACATACCCTTCGCGGGCATTTTCATCCGCACCGAACATACCTCCGGGCACCTGGCCATATTTTTCACGGATTAGGTGAAAGTCGTGATAAGTAGCCTGAAGGTCTCCTTCACTTCCGCTCTGCATATAATAAGTAGCGGGCTCGCGAAAACATTGGGCGATATTTACATTATGCCAATTAGGTAGGTTATCGCCCTGCTCCCAATTCGCTGTGTTACGATGTATCTTCGTGGCGAGATCCAACAGCCAATCCTTCCCTTCTGTACGATTGTACAACCAGTAAACGCTATAGAGATTATCACCCCCGCGGCTATTTTCCCAATAATCTTCCAAAAACAAACTATCCGGCAACTTATTCTCCCAAGCGAAATACTTTTCCATGAACGGCAGTACCCGCTCATCCTTGCTGTAATCGTAATACGACTGCAGGCACCAAAGCATGATCATATTGCCCCAGAGATCGGGCTTTCCGTTTTTAAGAACGGTAGGACCAAAATAGCCATCTTCACGCTGGCTTTCCAGGGCCGCATTGAGCCAAGTTTTGGCTTCCCTAATCATGCGCTCGTCATGTAGTAAATAGGCTAGATCAGCGTATCCCTTAAGCCAGTAGGGAACTTCCTCCCAGCCGTGATCGCCAGTTCCGTCCTTGCTTAGCCAAGCATTGTTTTCCTTGGCCAACCATGCACTGATTTCGCCCAGATGACCTGTTAGGCCATCTTTTTGTAATTCAAGGTATTTTAATAACCAGCCTTTTGACTGTATGGAACCGACGGGCAATTTTATAAACCGCAATGCCTTTAATGGTTTTCGGTTAGTCGGATAGTTTACGTTGATAACAGAAGTATCTGGACGGTCTACACTTTTAATTTCCTCCTTATGCTCATTTCTATTACAACAGATAAAAAGAAGTATTGAAGAGAGAAAAAGTACCGAATACTGTTTAAGCATCATGGATAGTTTAATCAAGGCAATTTACATATAAATTATTTAAGCTGTTCGATATGGGTGTCATAGATACCCTCCGTAACACCTGCAATTTTTACACCCACCCGACCAAAAAGTGCACGTTGATCAATGAGGTTTCCCGATACATCCAATGACAATTCCACATGCCCTGCACTTACATCCGTCACTTCAACACTATTTACATGTTGACCGAAATCAACAAATTCGGTATCATTCACCATAAGCGACACGTATTCGATTGCTCTTGAATCATCAACACCAGTAACGTCAAATGAAGCGGTAAGCGTTCCGTCGCTGAGAGTATAAACTACATTACTAAGGGTATAAAAGGGAGTTACCGGATAATCAACATTGGTATCACCTTTAACTTCTATCACAACGGTATCTTGATTACTTTGCCAAGGGCCGTTTCCATTGGTGCTAACGAGTTTATAAGTACCGTCAAATAACTGCGCCGAAAAAGTGCCGTCCTGCGTCACATATACATTGATAGACGTCTTTAACGGATAGCCGTCCTGCCAAAGTTGTAAGTACACCGATTGGTTCGACCCGCGTACACCCAAAGCCTGGTCATTATACGTTACTCTGCCACTGAGACGCGATTCGGGTGCCTCATAATTATCTTTTCCGCAAGCTGCTATGAGAAGCAGAAGAGCAACGGTATAGAATATAATATTATGCTTTTTCATCTGTTTATTGTTTGTTTTTAGTTACCAGATGCCTATCCCGATTCATCGGGGAAGCCTTCGACTGAAATAATCATTTTCTTGCATGTTTAACGATTTATTTTAATATCTCGGGCTCTGGAATATTCTTATTGATAAGGGTTTCTCACTAATTTCGGATTGCTATTAATCCATCCTTGATCGATGAAGTTATAATAGTTTTGATATCTAAAGTTACGTGGATAAAGGGAATGACTAGCTTTTTGTTTGTCGAACACCCATTTTCCGTTATTTGGGTCTCCCGGAGCATAGACACGATAAGGAAACAACACATAATGTGTAGCACTATAGCTATTTGCATTTCCGTTCCATACTTCATGTGCTTTGCGCCAGCGTTTCAGGTCCCACCAGCGGTGATTTTCAAATGCAAATTCAACCCTGTTCTCTTGCACGATATCATCTAAGGTCACTTGGGTTAATTCCTGAATCCCTGCGCGTCGGCGCACTTGGTTAACATAATCGGTTATTTCCGACTGCGGTCTGCCCAGTTCTAAAGCCGATTCGGCCGCAATCAGTAATACCTCGGCATACCGCATTCTAACAAACCACATATCACTACCTCTTCCGCGTGTAGAAGCATCACGGTTTTCGTCGATAAACTTCCGTACATTAAATCCGGTTTTATTCACATATTGATCATTAGAGGTAGTAGGACCGTCGATACTAGTAATTAATCCGCCATAAGACTCATTTGACGTGCCTGGCGCTGCCGTAACAGCTCTCCAAGCTCCGTTTTCCTTATATTTCACACCTGCCTGATAAGTAATGGTTGATCCACCGAAATCAGCACCTGAGTAGATTACCGTACCATATAAGCGAGGGTCTTTATCTTTGAAAAGATCTGACGGATTATCATAATAGATATAATCGCCATTGGCATCCGTTGTTTTTAACGTACCATCACGATCATTTTTATACTCGAAAGCCTCTACTAAATTTAACACCGGCGTCATAATATTGGCATCGATATCACCTCGAACCGATGAGGCTACATTGTTATTGGTAAAAGCATGCGTTTGTCCGGGATAAATATAATCTTTAGCCCAAATGACTTCCGGACTTCCTTTCACACAAATCGCTTCATAAAAGTTTCTTCCCTTATCTGCGTTATCATCGTATAGGCGGTATCGGCCTCCTGCAATAATTTCCTGAGCCGCATCATAGGCCGTTTGATAATATCCCGGTGCCCGATCGGCCGGAATGCCCACTTCATTACCAGCCGTCCGAACGTCAGGCGTTTTATAATTATACTTGGCGATAGAACCTGCATACAACGCAGCCCGGGCTTTTAAGGTCAACGCAGCCCATTTGTTTGCTCTTGCCGCATTGGTGTTTATCCCAGGATCATCCGGTAGCAAATTGGCAATTTCTGTACACTCGTTGATAACATAATCATAAAGTTCGGCTTCGGTAGAACGAGGGATTTGCAAGGTAGTAACGTCTACCCCAGGCTCATAATCATAAACTTCATCGCCAACAATAGGCATACCTCCTAAACTTTTGCACATGTTAAAATAAGTCCATGCCCGTATAAAGCGTGCTTCGCCCTCAATTTGATTGCGTACTTCCTGAGTGAGGCTGGCCGCAGCTTCCGAACGGATACCCGTCAAAAATTGATTGATATTCCGAATTAGGGTATAATCGTATACCCGCCACAACGCGTCATCGTAGGTTTGCATATTATTCGGGCCACCACTGGATACCCCGGCTTCGTCTAGGAGTGTAAATGAATAACTATCGGTTAAACTTTGCCCCCAGTTGATTCTTCCGTAATAATTGGCCAGTACTGAATTGATCATATTCTGGTCGGAAAACACCTGTTCGTCGGTGAGGATAGATTGCGATTCCCTTTCAAGGAATTTTGAGCAGCTACCACAAAATAAGAGTAAGCTGCAGGTTAAGGATATATAGATACGTTTCATGATATTCTAAAAGACTAGATTTACACCTACATTAATTACCTTATTGGTTGGATACTGCAAGCCCGAATCGGTTGTCAATTCCGGATCAACTTTCATTTCGCCTAAATTGTCGATGCTAAACAGATTTTGCATCATGGTATATATACGGAATTGCTGGACACCCACTTTGTCCGTCCATTTTTTAGGGAAGGTATAACCAAATTGTAAATTCCGCAATTTGAGGTAGTTTACATTGATTAGCCAAAAATCACTTAACCAATAATTACTATGCGCTTGATTTCCCCGAATCAAGGTTGGATACTTTCCGGGGATCAATTCGCTATTTGGATCGGTAATATCCGATAGCATCCATTGATCACCCATATAATATTGCGGATTATTTCCGCCGTCATGGAAAGGCAGCATCGACTCGTAATTTGGATTATAAGAAGCATAACCGGCACCCGTAAAATCAACAGCAAAATCAAAGTTTTTATACTGAAAACCTAAATTTAAGGCGAAGTTCAGATAAGGTAAGCCTCCCCTACGGTAACCAATCGGACGTTGATCGAGATCGTTGATCACCTTGTCTCCGTTGATATCCTCATACTTGATATCGCCTGGTCTGATCGTAGCATTTCCTTGCCGGTCGTTATCAATTGGATAGTTTGCAATTTCATCCCAACTTTGAAACTGCCCAATCGCATGGTAACCCCAGGTCAGGTAGGCATAACGTTCGGTTATCGAATTACGGTATTGATCCCACGAATTACCAAATCGTGGTTTATACTGTTGCCAGTCTAGTTGTCTTGCAAATGTAAAATTACCACCGATCGAATAATTAAAGTCGTTAATGCTACTTCTCCAGGTAATCGATCCATCCATTCCCGTGTGTACGTCCGAATTTAGGTTTTCATACGGTAAAGAGAAGCCTGTTTCCTGAGGAATCAGCACGTCGTAACGTGAAGCAGGTAGGCCGGTTCGTTTTCTGCGGAAATAATCAAGCGAACCGCTTAATTTACCTCCAAGGACAGCAAAATCCAATCCGACATCAAACATATGTGCCCGAATCCATGATAAGGTAGTAACCGGTAAACCGCGTGGGTTGGTACCGATAACATATTTACCGTCGATTGCCGAACCTCCATCATTGTAAGAATAACCTGCCAAATAACCAAAGGCATAGTAACCCCAATCATCGAGATTGTCATCCCCTAGCAAGCCGTAAGAGCCCCTTAATTTCAGATCACTGAAGATATTGCTTAAACTACTATTCTTCCAAAAATTCTCTTGCGTAATCCGCCATCCTGCTGAAACTGAAGGAAACAGACCCCACCGGTGTCCCGGAGGAAATTTCCAAGAACCATCGTAACGGGCAGATAATTCCAGTAAATATTTTTGATCAAAATTATAGTTAATCCGACCGGCAAAACCGGCACGGGCCTCGGTGTTGATACCGGTATCGTTATAGGTATCCATTGTTTGAAAATAAATCAAGCTTAAGGCATTGGAAGCAGGCCGATCATGGACCCAAATATCTGGGTTATCCCGTTTAATACTCTCAGCAGCAAATACCGCATCCAATCCATGTTTTCCAAACTGGTTATTATACGCCAACTTAAACTGGGTAGTATATTCTTCAACCTGCTCAATCGCTCTTTCCCGCCAAGGGTTGTCCATACTGAAAACAACCGGATAGGTATCTGTTGCTTCATCGTATCCGTATAACTTGTACGTATATTCCTGATTATCCATCCACCGGTTTGCAAGATAATAACCTACAATTCCACTTGCCTTTAAATGTGGAGCAAGCTCATACTCTGCATTAAAATTGAGCTGCATAACCCTCCATACATCCTGAAATTCTCCGGAAAGCTCATAATTTAACATACCAAAATTCACCTCCGTATTCGCTGAAGTTTGTGCAGGATATAATGGGTTGTCGTTGGCGAAAGGCCTGGCTGTAGGTAGATTTCGGTAAGTGGCAAACAACGCCTGCCAAATGTCGTCACCTCCAGGCACACCCGGTTGACGCCTTTTTTCTATACGCCCGTTTAAGTTACCGCCAATCTTTAGTTTTTTCGAAATATTCGCTTCCACGTTCATCTGCACATTGGTACGGTTGAAACCTCCATAGTTGCGGATAATATCTTTTTGATCTAGGTGACTTAAACTGAGGTAATAATTAATTTTATCAGATCCTCCGGAGGCATTCCCTGAAATATACGTTTGAGGCGAAGTATTGAGAATGTAATCGTACCAATCGAAAGGTTGATAACCCTTTTCTGTTCCGGCCTCCCATTTTGCTAAATCGTCCAAAGTATATTGCGGATCAGTTACACCTAGTATCGCATCCGACTGAATATAACTCCGCAAGTAGGTCGATACGTCTGCCGGCTTCGGATACCGAAACATACTTTGCCATCCATAATAAGAATTGACATTAAAGGTGTTCTTTTCTCCCTTTTTCCCCTTTTTTGTTGTAACAACAACTACACCATTTGCAGCACGTACACCATAAATCGCGGCTGAGGCATCTTTTAAGACAGAAATGGATTCAATATCATTAAAATCCAAATTGTTAAATTGCCCCGCATCTTTTTGCACCCCATCGATAACATACAACGGATTTCCCATGTTTCGAATACTAATATTCGTTGATGCTCCGGGCCGCCCATCAGGCATCCGACTGTTTACCCCAGCAATTTTTCCAACCAAAGCCCCGGAAGTTGTTGTTGCAACTGAACGGGAAAGATCGTTAGATGAAACCGTTGAAATAGCGCCGGTTACCGACTCCTTTTTCTGAGTTCCATAGCCCACAACCACGACCTCGCTTAATTTTGATTCATCAGGCAACAAAGCAATATTGATGGCTGTAGTAGATGAGGGATTAGGTAGTTCCTGCATGACATAACCCACAGATTGGAAGATTAACGTCACATTGGTTTCACTTGTTTGTAATTGAAACCGGCCATCTTGATCCGTTGTGGTACCTATTTTCGGGTTACCTTTTACATAAACAGAAACACCCGGTAAAGGGCTGTCGCTGCTGTCTTTCACTACTCCATGAAAGATCCGTTCTTGTGCATACATTCCTTTTTCACCATCGTGTGCTTCTGCTTTGGTTATCAGCACAGAAAGCAAACAACAAATGAAAAGTAAATTGCACCATAATTTCAGTTGGTTTACAGGTTTAATTGTTAACATATTCTCATTACTTAAGCTTATAGTTTTGCTAAATCGGTTTGCTTAACAAATTAAGCGATGATTTTAGGTATGTCGTTGCTTAATCTGTATCAGAATATCGCCATTTTGTATCAGAATGTAAATACATGTTAAAAATGTTATCCTATCAAAAGAACGCAGGAAATAAAGGAGATTACCTAAATGCAAAAACCGTAACTGCCGAATTAAAGGTGGGCTTCAAATTACGTTGACGTAAATTTCAAGTAATAAAATGGCTGTAAAAGGGAGGAGTTGTTTCTTAAAGATGAAGACTAACCTAAAACAACAGATAACAAACGAAGCTGGACTAAAGAGTAACGTGTAAATGATGGGACTTTGGTAGGAATTTGAAAGGGCTTCGATAGGATTTTACACTAGATCATTTCAGTGTATTGGATGAGCAGCACGATCTCTTTGTCGTGCTGCTCGGGAGAATGGAAATAACAAAAAACAAGTAGAAAAGCAATAAAAAAGTGGTTTAAACACCACTCCTTTATTCCAAAATCAGTTCAATTACCGGGATTTCTACATTCGGCTTAACGACTGGCAGCGTAACAATCAAATCGCCTTCACCGGCGGTAATGGCCATATGTTCTGAAGCGGAAGCAGAAGACCTTGCCGTAAATTTTACTTCCGATCCATCGTGTAAAAACTGCGCATATTTCACCTTCCCTTTATAACCTGGTAAATAAAGCGTTTGGAACGGCCATTGTAGAAGATGAACATACAATCGCTTAGTTTCCGGATTATAGGTTAAAAAACAGTTATCCGGTTGCTTAAATTCCTCAGGAGCAGCGGTGCATCCATAAATAGAGCGGCTATTGTATTTCATCCATTTACCTATACCTTCCAGGCGTTCGGTAGCCCGATCATCAAAATAGCCGCGGGCAGTCGGGCCAACATTGAGCAATAGGTTTCCTCCTTTACTTACCACTTCGATCAGCATTGCGATCAGTTGATTGGTACTTTTCCAGGTGTTCTCATCACGGTTATAGCCCCATGAGCCCGAGAAAGTCTGGCAGGTTTCCCAGGGTACGCGCTTGCCGTTTTCTTCCGGCCATTTATTGGGCATAAACTGCTCGGGAGTACGGTAATCCCAACCCCATTCGCCATCATTTAAATCCAAACGATCGTTTACAATGATATCTGGCTGCAGTTCGCGTGTCATCTTTAGGATTCCCTCGCTATCCCAATCCTCATGTCCTTTCCCGTCTTTTCCGGGATAGGAAAAATCATAAAACAACAAATCAATCTTTCCGTAATTGGTCAGCAATTCCCGAATTTGGTTTTTCATGAACTGCCGATACTTATTCATATCCCGGTTTTTATTGGAAGCCCGGGCTTCCTGATTATTGCGCAGAGCATGCGTGCCATCAACCGTGAAATCAGGATGATGCCAATCTAAAAGCGAATAATAAAAGCCAACTTTTAAGCCTGCTTCCCGACATGCTTCTACAAATGGCTTAATCAAGTCTCTTTTTGCTGGTGTATTTGGTGCTTTATAATCGCTAAACTTCGTGTCCCATAAGCTGAAACCCTCGTGATGCCTGGCCGTAAGCACCACATATTTCATCCCAGCCTCTTTGGCTGCTGCCGCCCATTCTCTCGGATTATACAGATCCGGATCGAATACATTAAAATACTTCGCTTTATATTCTTCTGTGCTGAGCTGTTCTCTTTGTTGCACCCATTCATGTCGTGCAGGAACGGCATATAAGCCCCAGTGGATGAACATGCCAAAACGGTCGTGCCTCCACCAGGCCATTCGTTTTTCTTTATGTTCTGGCGTTTCTTTTGCCCACTCGGGAGTTTGCCGGGCTTGTTGTGCATACAGTGCTTGTACAAAACAAACACCACATAACATCCAAATTAGAAGACGTATTCTCATGGTTTATTGTTTATCTTTTGGTTAATGCATAGTTAACCAAAGCGAAGGAGATGATATTTAGTTATTTTGGCCTTCTATTGCGTTATTTTAACCAAACTTATCAGGCATCTTTCAGCAACTGAAAGAGTTTGGTCTGTCCGGCAACAGCAGCCTTATCGGCTAGTGCAACTGGGACAACCGTTGTCCGTTCCAAAAGCCCACATTCTTCTATTGCCATATGATAACCCTCGAACAGTGCATGGCTACTGCTTAAAATCAAAGGATAATCTACTGTAAGGAGCTGTTGCATCTCTGTGCCGATCAATAAGCCACTTAAATAAAATGCATTTTCCTGCTTATTTAATTTCTGAAATAACTGATTGGTCCGCACCGAAAAAAGGTTGCTCAATATAGACGAACGCTGCGCCTCCCTTACGCCAAATCGAAAAATAGCACGTGCTGATTCGGTGTACGCCATCATGCCCTCAATTTCAACTGAATTGTTCAGTATACTGTGTTTGGCCATAACGCTGAATACTTCGCCGGTCATAAATGTCTGGAAATCGACCAACTGTCCGTTTTTTACATAAAGATGCTTGGAATGGGTTCCCGGGAAAATAAAAAGTACCTCATCTCGCTTATTTCCTACCTGTTCAAGCAAAGATAGAAGTCCCATCAATTCGGTTTCTTCTCCCCGCATGACTTCCGTTTCGCTTTTTACTCCCGAAATTAACCAGAGCTCATGCTTAAAATTTGCCTGAGCGGGATAGTGACGAAAATTAACGCCGCTGCCGTCTAATGCGAAGGGCAAGATAGCATAAGGTAGTTCTTCCATCCCAATCGAAGAAGATGCCATTCCGGAAATAATTATCGGCGTTTCATCGAGGTCTAACTCTACGTGTTCAGTAAGCCATGCTATCTGTTTTTGTAGGTAATCGCAAAAAAATCTATGCTTGTCGAGGGGCTCGTTCTCCCCTTTTTCTGTCCATCTGCGGTGCATATGGGCAATGCCTTCGCTAGATACGACTTCTTCTAGCAAATGATGATCGCGCAAATCGACTAACCGCAAACGGAAAGAAGAAGTACCCCAATCGCAGGCTAACAAATAGTGCTTAGGCTGCATCGCCCCCTCCTAACTCATTTTTTCTTGCCCGATTTGTGCGGAACTTGCTGGAAGCGCGCACGATAAGCTGCGATTGTAAAACCAATTGTTGCTTTTCTAAATTCGTACCATTGATCTGTTCAACTAAGGTGCTTACTGCTTTTCTTCCAAGCTCCACCAGAGGTTGTTTCACGAAAGTTAAGGGACAATAAAAAAAATCGAAGGCATCGCCTTCATCAAAACAAACGACGGCAATGTCATTCGGTACATTTAAACCTTGATTATTCAAATATTTCAGCCCATGGACAGAAAGGGTATTTGTGGCAAAAAATAAAGCATCTACCTTTCCCTTCCCCTTGATCAAGGCGTCTAATTTTTTGGGTATTTCTTGGGCTGCTTTATTGTAAGGAACTTCCTTTAGCGCAGGCTTTCCTTTTTGATGATCTTTCAATGCCGACTGATATCCTCTGATTCGCTCCTGCATATGAATCAGTTTGCTCTCATAAGCCACCATGCCAATTTTTTGATATCCTTGCAGCAACAAGTGAAGCGTCGCTTCATAGGCCGCATCAAAATTATTGGTAACTACATAATTGTTTTCTATCTGCGGGAAATAGCGGTCGATCAGCACAAAAGGTATATTACTTTTTTTCAAGTATTCCATCTGCGCTTCCGTTCCTTCGGCAGGAGCAATGATGAAACCATCTACTTGTCTTTTAATTAGTACATTAATTAGGTCCAAGGATTTTTCTTTGTTTTCATCAGAGCTGCCAAATATAACGGTGTAATTATGATGTTTGGCCTCATCTTCAATAGTGCGTGCTAAATTGGCAAAATAAGGATTGGAAATATCCGCAACAATTAACCCGATGGTAAACGACTTACCACTTTTTAAACTTTTCGCTAACTGATTGGGTTGATAATTTAGTTCGGCCGCTTTTTTCCGGATTACTTCGGCGATTTCCTTTCCTACGCGGGCCTCTTTTTCCTTGTTATTCAACACATAAGAAACCAAAGCTGTAGAAACACCAACCGCTTTCGCAATATCTTTTAAGGAAATTTTCTTCATGTTTTTTTATTTAATGCCGCTGTTCCTTATTTTTTAGCCGAATATAAGAGTTAAACGTTTAAGTACAATTATTTTCTTTCTGCTTTCCTCGTTTGCTGTTCAATGATTAAATCTAGCCAAAATTTCTTGCGGTGTGCACAGGGATGATGTGATAAATGAAGCTTATTTATCGTTATGACAGTTGCAATCCTGACCGCATCCTGCCTCACCTGCTGGCTGCACTATCCCAAAAGCTAATTCTTCCGTTGAAGCCGGTCTAACATGGTCAATAACAACCTGCAAATTGAAATCATCATCTAATCCCAAATATTCGGCTTTATGCAGTCTGATGTATTTCCTCTCTCCCTCGCATAGACCTTCGAGCTGGGCTTCCAAGCCTGGCAGAATTTTACCTTCTCCATGGATATAGCTTATTGCCGGTCCGTTCATGCTATTTTCCAACACCTCGCCTTTACTGTTCTGCATGAGATGCCGCAAGGTAACAACATAGCGCGCTTGGATTTTCATATTCATTTCCTTATGCCATACGATAACTCGGCTTTGGGAAGCCAGGAATAAAAGCTTCCTGATTTAGAACCTCAACCGAGCAGTTTGCTTTTTGTTCTGCACGTGCAACAACTTCACTAACCAGCTGTTGGAGGTGCTCCGGCCCTGTTTGTACCCGCGCATTGATAAGCAATTCGACTTCCTTTAATTGAGAATTGGGCAAGGATATCGGTTCTGCTGGCTTAACGCTACCCGCGGTAAAACTTATTTTTTGCTGTTGATTTCCGTCGTGGTATAAAAATTTCAAATGCCCGATCGGAAGTCCGGCGTCTTGAACAGACCGATATAAGGCATTGATGAGTTGAACGGTCACTTGTGCGGCCTGCTGCATCTTACTTTGTATGCGTAGCCGTTGATTTAGCCAACCAAGTTCCGCTTCTCCAATCCCGTACCGCTCGTAATCCAACTGCAGCGCCCGACGCCAAGTTTGCGGTACGCCAGCCGCCGTGTGCAGCCAATGTTCGATATGCGTGCCGTTATATGAATTTTGGAACAATACGAGCTTATCTGGATAATGCGTTGCAAGGACCTCTTCTACTTTCTCGCGTTGATAAGCGGAAAGCCGATCGCTTTTACTAAGCACCAGTATATCGGCTTCTTCCAATTGTTGCTTATAAATATAATTTACACTGTCTTTGAATAGGCTGGATCCCTGCACCAAAATGGGAAAAGCTTCGGCATCAGCAAAAACCGATAGTACTACCTTTTTTGCAGGGTGGAAACGTTGTAGCGGACGCATAATGGTAGCCACCAAATCAGTACACGACCCGACGGATTCGGCAAACAATACCTTTGGTTTCTCCTGCTCCTCCATTTGGAGAATATGGTTTTCAAATGCCGGATAATTACAGCAAAAACAGCTTCCCACAACTTCCGTCACCGGGATATGCTCTCCATTTAAAAAATGGGTATCAACCAATTGGGTACCCTGATCATTGGTAATAACCCCTACATTTTGCCCTCGTTGACGTAATAACTGAATGGCTTGCTGGATCGCAGTGGTTTTACCGCTGCCTAAAAATCCACCTAATAAATGAATAAACATAGCATTATTTTATGGTTTATACCAGCAATTTTACGGCCTTACCCGATACCATTACCCGACTTACCGGTATCGTTCCGTAAACGACTTCCAAACGTGCTTGTTTTTGAACAAAGTGTACGATGCCAAAGCCTTTTTCAGTTGATATAAATGATTTAAAATCGCCAATTTTAGAATCGATATAGAGCGTTTGGTCTACCGCATCGTAGCGTAGGCCTGTTAGGCCTTGTATTAAACCGTAACTCGATAATGCCCGCCCGTACCAACTACCGCATTCGTATTCATTAAAGGGATTACGTACGCGCCCATCGTATCGATCGCGGCAAATGCGTACAACCTCTAAGCCTTTATCAACGTCGCCCATTAGCAATAAATGCGAAGCAACCTGATATTCAATGCCGGTCCACACTTCATCACTATATACAAATGGTAAGGACAGTTTTCCTCCTTTTGGCCAACTACATAATAAAAGTCCGCCTTCCTTTCCGGCAGCATAAGACGGTCGTTGCGGGTTAGGATGGTCGGAAAGGTCTGTCTTGAGATTGTAGCGATGCACTGCCTGCAAATGACTTTTAATTTTTTGTGCATCTACCGGATCGGGGAGGCCGCACATACTGGCAATCCATGCACCCAAAATACCATCAGACAGACAGCCTTTTCCATATTGATACTTCGGACCTTCTTTTTCCAGCAAAGCCTGTGCTTCGGGGGAATAATTACCCCCAAATGATTGCGCCGTTGCGGGATTAGGTGCATGCAAGCCTTTGTATTTAATTTCCTGTATGAAATACTCGCCGTCATAAAGCTTGGTTTCCATATATTCCCGTCCCCTTTTATAAAGCTTTTGATAAGGGCTTACGTTTTCTTTAAGGTATTTACCCATTTCCTGTATAGCCAATAAGGCGCCTAAGTAAAAGCTGGTACACATGCCATCCGGCCCCCAAAATTCGATATCATAGGTATTGTGATGAGGCTCTTCCACTATTCCCTTTTCTTCGGGATCCCAGGTCGCGATACAATAATCCATGCTCTTTTTCACCAGCGGGAAGATGTCTCTTAACCATCCTTCATCACCACTAATACGCCAGTCGCGGTACACCTTCATGATACCTCCCAGCTGTCCATCTGCTGCAGCATGAAAATCGTGTTTTGTCGGACTTATCGGTGCATTGGCCCGGAAATTTTGATGGCCATCAGCATTCTGGTTTTCACAGCATTCGGTATGTCGAAGGCTTCGCTCCAAGCGTGGAAAGAGATGTGGTATGGCCTGAGCGTAGTTCCACACGTGCGTGCACGAGCCATGACAACACCCATCCTCGTCACCACAACCCTCCCAGTTCCACATTCGGCCGTCGTGTTGACGCATAACCGTGGGTGACTTTAAAATACTGAGGTTTGCGGTTACGGCTTCCATCACTTCTGGGGGGAACGTACTGGCAAACAAAGCATCCCTAAAGAGAGCCGACTGTTTCTGAAGTCGGACATATTGGGTTAGCCAATATTGACTTACCGCATGGATACCATCAAACTTACTGCTATACCATGGTCGATAATAATAACTTGTACGCTCCTTTTCTTGCGTGTAGGGTTCTTTAACGTCGCAAAGCGGTAAGGTTTCTTCTACAGGAGCAATATCACCGATATGCAATTTTGTAAAGGGTACATACCAAGAAAAATACAGACGGATGGTCTTCTTTTCTCCTGCTGCTAAGGTAAAAGGTACGAAAAGCGATGCACCGGGAGCCCCTTTTTCAATTGGAGCCGTATCCCGGGTTTTTCCGGCACTTACCGTGTTCCATGCAATTGTTAAAGGATCCCACCATCCGCCCTGGAACCAACAATAGTCAACAATCGTATGCTCATCATCGGTAAAGATCGCCATTTCGGCCTGTTCTTCGGGCCGTTCACTTGATCCTTGTTGAGTTAATACAAAGCCCTTTTCTATGGATTTAATGGCCGATTGATCGTTCGTCCCAACAAAGTTGCGCGCGTGATAAGAGAAAACCGCTTCAATAGCCTGTTTTTGAGTATTGTGAAATTGGTATTCAATTGCACCTACAGGCAAGCTTGAATCGTCTTCATTGGTCGGAATAAATGGGCTCCATGCCACGACCTTCGCCTCTAACGGCATTTCTTCATCTTGCAGCTGAATGGTACAAAATGGAAATCTGGATTCAAAACTCGCCTTATTAAAACGAGGTAAACCAAATGTAGATCCCGCTGCTCCATTTCCGGTACCGCGTTGACCGAACAACTTCCATTCGGGAACGGGCCCTTCCAGCACTTTGGCTCCATTTTTTAGTCCTTGAACGGCAATTGCAGCAAACACGGCAGGTTCATGAAAAAGCTGCGGCTTATTTCGGATAGACATATGCGAAAGTGCACCCGTTCCTTCGATACAGAACATCCCGGCCCCTATACCACCAATAGGAAAGGCGATACGGTTTAAATAGGCACCTTCATAAGCGGTATTATAGGATCGCTTAGTCATTGCCTGTTTGTCGACCGCCGTTTTATTTTTCTGGCCATCTTGCTGAGCAAAAACCAACTGTTGGGGCATTGCCGAAACCGCTAAACCACTCAAGGTGAGTTCTTTTAGAAATGATCTTCTGGAATTTCTTTTATCCATGACGCTTCCTTTTAATTTAAAGTCATTATGACGGTAAAAACTGATGTTCTATACCATTCCCCATCGCCAAGTACCGTTGGTACCGTTTATCATACAGAGCGGCCTTTGTTTGGTCTGGTCGATACTCCCGATCAAAACCGCTACCCATGGCTGCCATGGCTTCTTCCACTTTGGGATAGATTCCGGCAACGGTAGCAGCGAACATGGCCGCCCCTAAAGCGCAGGTCTGTTCGGATTTGTGGATTTTTAAGGGCATCTGCATAACATCGGCCAACATTTGCATCACAAATGGCGATTTTTGAGCAATGCCGCCTACACCGATCAATCCCTTAATACGAAGGCCCTCTTCTTCAAAACGCTCGACAATCTTCCGTGCGCCAAAGCAGGTCGATTCAACCAGTGCACGAAAAATATGGGGAGCATTGCTCCCCAAGCTCAATCCGGCAATCATACCGGTCAACAACTGATTTGCATCGGGCGTACGTCGCCCATTTAGCCAATCTACAGCGAGCTCGCCTTGTTCTAAGGGTAAGGCCTCGGCCTGTTTACTTAATTCGTGCAACAGCAGTGCATCTACATCATTGATCAGGCTTTTTGCCGTATCGGCATCTATTCGGTTTGATTGGGCCAATAGATGTTGCAAAGGCCAAGCTAGCAACTGCTTAAACCAAGCATATACATCACCAAAGGCCGACTGACCTGCCTCCAAGCCGATCATACCTGGTATAACCGATCCATCAACCTGCCCACAGATACCCCTGACTAATTTGTTTCCAAATTCGTGTTTCGGTACGACCAACATATCACAGGTAGACGTGCCCATCACTTTACTGAGATAATAGGGTTCAATCTGTCCGCCTACTGCCCCCATATGTGCATCCATGGCACCAATACCAATGACCACATCGGCTGGCAGTCCTAGACGTTCGGCCCATACGCTGCTGATTTGCCCCGCTACCTGATCGGCGGTGTACACTTGCTTAGGATAGCTGTCCACCAACTTGTCCAGTCGTCTATCCAATGAAGAAAAGAACGATTTCGGTGGTAAACCTCCAAAGTTGTCCGCCCACAGTCCTTTATGCCCTGCCGTACATACGCCGCGTTTCATCGCTTGCACTTGTTTTCCTCCGGTAAGTAAAAAAGGAAGCCAATCGGCATGTTCTACCCAGCTATACATTGCCCGATATACGTTTTCATCCGTCCGTAAAATATGCAAGGCCTTTGCCCAATACCATTCCGAAGAATAAATACCGCCAACATATTTCAAATAATTCTCGGTAAGGGCAGCGGCGTGCCTATTCATTTCTTCTGCCTCCTTAACCGCTGTATGGTCTTTCCAAAGCACAAACATGGCGTTTGGATTATCGGCAAAGGCAGGCAATAATGCCAGCGGTGTACCCGACTCGTTAACGGCTACTGGTGTAGAGCCTGTGGTATCCACCGAAATAGCCCGTATATGGGTTCTTACCGTGTTTCCGCTCTGCACCAAACATTTCTTAATACTTTGTTCCAGCCCCTCGATATAATCCAAGGGATGTTGCCTGAATTGATTTTTACCGGCATCACAATATAAGCCATCTCGCCAGCGCGGATATACCTGGATAGCCGAAGCTACTTCTTCACCGGTATGGGCATCAACGATGATGGACCGCACGGAATCCGTTCCGAAATCTACGCCTATGCAATAATTAGGTTTCATTTATTCGTTGTTTGTTGTTGGATGCTTCGTCTTAGTATTATCGCTTTCCGCTCTAAACTTTATTGCTTTGTACGCCACCCTAATGATGCTGTAATACCAACTTATTATCCTGGTCTACTTTGCCTACGCCCCAGATGGCATACCAGGCGATGAACGCAAAGCAGAGCATGGGTACAAAAAAGGCAACAGACATGCTCGAATGATCGGCAATTACCCCCATAAAAGGCGGGCAGAAGGCTCCTCCGGCAACGGCCATCACCAGGAAAGACGACCCTTTCTTCGTTAATGAGCCTAAACCGTGGATACCTAAAGCGAAAATGGTTGGAAACATCACCGACATAAAAAAATAACAGCTGAAAAGGGCGATCACCGAGATCCAGCCCAAGGCCATTTGTACCACAACCATTAAAAAGGTATTGATAATCGCATAGGTCGCCAAGAGCCGTTTCGGTTTAAAAAATTTCATGAGATAGGATCCCGATATCCGACCAATCCAAAACATCCCCATGCCGCCTATGGCCAGAATCAAGGAAGCAGCCTGCTCAGCGTTTTTGGGCATAAAGATATGCCCAAAATACCCGAGATGTTGCATAATGCGCGCAACAGGCACAACTACATCGTTAATTTCTTCGGTAACGTAGTTGATAAAAAAAGAATTGACACCCGTCTGTGCCGCTACGTAGAGAAATTGGGCAATAACGGCCGCAATAAAGGCCGGGCGCTTTAATAGGCGACTCATCTTTGGGTTTTCCTCTGATTCTTCCTCACTCTTCTCTTCAATATCTGGCAGTTTGATGAGCATAAATAGCACAGCGACGATAACGACGATGCAACCAATACCCAAGTAAGGTTTTACTAACGAATCAAATTTTTCGTCACCATCCTGCTGTTCGGCCCCAAAAATAAATAAGCCCCCCATTAACGGCCCCAAAATCCAACCCAGGCCATTAAAAGATTGTGAAATATTGATGCGTCTGGCGGCAAATTCTTCCCGCTGCGATCCCAGCACCGTTGAGTACGGATTTGCCGCGGTTTCCAAACAAGCCAAGCCACAGGCAATGACAAATAAGGACAATAAAAAGGGAGTAAAAGCCTCGAATTTAGCAGCCGGATAGAACAAAAACGCACCGATAGCAAAGAGCGTGAGCCCCAATATAATTCCTTTCTGATAACCATAGCGTTTCATAAATAATCCGGCCGGTACGGCCATCGCCAAATAACCGATATACAAAGAGAATTGCACAAAACCAGATTGCGCCTTGGAAACATGTAAGGTATCCTGAAAGTGCTTATCCAACACATCAAGCAAGCCATGGGCAAACCCCCAGAGCAGGAAAAGACTACAGATGAAGATAAAAGGGACGAGGTAATATTGGCCATCCTCAGTTCGGAATAGGGATGCTGTTTTATTTTTCATATGCGTTCTCCTTATTTATAAAGCGGTCCGTAACTTGAGCAGGCCCGATAATCAGCTCCTTCTTTATCCATACCAAAGGCATTCCATGCTGAGGGCCTGAAGATTTTGCTTGGGTCGACGTTATGCATGCACACGGGTATCCGGAGCATAGCGGCCAAGGTGATCAGATCAGCACCGATATGTCCATAACTGATTGCGCCATGATTCGATCCCCAAGCGGCCATTACGCTATAAACATCATGGAAAGCGCCTTCTCCCGTTGTACGTGGTACAAACCAGGTGGTAGGCCATGTTTTATCGGTCCGCTCATCCAATACCCGATTTACTTGTTCGGGCAGGCTTACCGTCCATCCTTCGGCCAATTGCAGAACCGGCCCTACACCTTTCACCAGGTTGAGGCGCGACATGGTAACGGGCATACCTCCTTCGGTTAAAAATTTAGAAGAATAACCTCCTCCACGGAAATAATCCAAATTAGCCGGATACCAGGTGGTTGCTTCCAGGCAATCGGCCACTTCTTCATCACGGATTTCCCAAAAAGGTTTCATCACCGGATCGCCATCCTGTTTTTGTTTCCCCGTTCCATCCAAGGTTGCAGCCCCCGAATTGATCAGGTGAATAAAGCCGTTGGCCGCAGGTCCATCGGGTTGCCATCCCGAAACCCGTTCTACGGCAGCCGGGCTCCAGTAGGTACGCACGTCCGCAAAAATTTGCGCGCGATTGGTGAGCAGGTAATTGAACAGCATGGAGACACCGTTCAGCGAATCATTTTCAGTGGAGACGATATAAGGTGCCCTTTTGCCGTTCCAATCGAAAGAAGAGTTCAACAAGGCTTCAGAAAAATCGCCATTCGGCAGAAAGTCGGTCCACTGCCGCTGCCCTTGGAAACCAGAAACCAAGGCATGATGTCCATGCGCTTCCTCAGCATACCCCATGGCTTTCAACTTCGGGTTACCAATCATCAAGTCGCGGATAATCATTGTCATCTTCACCACAAATTCCCAGTCTTTATCCTTCTCTTCCCGTGATTTGATTTTATGTGCCTGATTAAAATCCGCTCCTTCCTTACAGTACTGTTTAGTCCATGCCAACGCACGTTCAAACTCTTCCTGATCGAAAATATGGAGTTGGATTCGGCGCAGCACTTCGGAAGAATCAACATATTCATTCCGCATGCCGAGATAGGTCTGGAAAAATTCAGCATTAACGATAGATCCGACAATACCCATCGATACCGAACCGATTGCGAGGTAGGATTTACCGCGCATGAGGGCTACAGCCAAACCCGAGCGGGCAAAGGCCAGCAGCTTTTCGCGTACATCGTTCGGAATACGACGATCGCCCATATCCTGTACATCTTCACCATAGATACTGAAGGCGGGTAATCCCTTTTGGTTATGTGCAGCGAGCGTAGCAGCCAAATAAACAGCTCCCGGCCGTTCCGTACCGTTGAAGCCCCAGATCGCTTTTGGAATCAAGGGATTCATGTCCATGGTTTCCGAACCGTAGCACCAACAGGGCGTTACGGAAAGTGAGAGACCCACATTTTCTGTTTCGAACTTTTCCGCACAATCGGCCGCTTCTTTTACGCCGCCAATGCAGGTGTCGGCGATAATGCATTGAACCGGCGTACCATCCGGATAACGCAGCTCCGACTGAAACAGGGCGGCCACGTCTTCCGCCATCTGCATGGTGGTTTCTTCTAAGGATTCGCGGATTCCGCCTAAACGACCATCGATAATTGGTCGTATACCTATTTTGGGGTATTTATTCATGTTCAATTCAAAAGTTAAGAGTAAAAATTCAAAACAGCCGTCGACTTTTAGCGATCAGCTATACCTTTTGTTTGTTAATCTATTCCTATTGCTTTCCGCGCTCTTATCACTCAAAAGCTTGCCTCTTTTAATGAAATCCCCAATACGCGTTGGGCAATCTTATCCAGCGCCTGTTCATCACCGGTAAAGTGGAAAACATAATGTTTATGACTTAACTGCTCCTTTGGTTTCAAGAAAGCCGCGGGTGAAACACTTTCCATTTCATAGAAAGGGCCCATTTGACTGCCGTCTTCCAATGGTCCATCATTATAGGCATTCATCGCATCACCTGTAAACGGGTCTTTATCGGGAGTCCATTCCTGATTGAGGTAAGTGGCCTTCGGGTCGATATCAAAATAAATGATGGTAAGCACTTTGGTATCTGCAGCATAACTGCCTGCAACCGGTTTTACCCGACTGGGCGGAATGCCTAGCTTACCCCGTGCTTTGCCGTCGGCTTTGAATAGCAGCACGCCATTTTTATATGTGATGCGGTCTTTGGCTATCTCACCGAAATAGTCGGTTGTCGCTACTTTGCCTGATGCTTGTTCTACATAAGGAATGATGATCGTCGTTTCTGGGGAAGGAGTAAACATATCTAGATTCCATAAACAGGGAGCGCCGGTCGACTTATTCCAGGTATTTTGGCCATCGTTGATCAGTGTATTGGTTGTCTTAAAACCCACAGATTGTATCTCGTCGGAAAGCGAGATGTCCAGCAACTGAGCTATGTCCGGATTTTCCAGAATTTCGATCTTCCGGTTCATCTTAATGGCCAATGCTGTTCCGGCATAATTGATTAATTGCGTCGTTCTACTGAGTTCAACAACCTGTTCTGATGCACGGTCGATTTCCCATGATTCGACATCAATAGCCGCAGGAGTATGCCAATTCGCATATTCCATCTTTGTTCCCGGTTTAAAAAACAGGGAGAATTTACCTCCTTCAGGCCCTAACCAAAGACGATCTTCACCTCCATATGCGTTCATATGTTCATCTGCCTTGTCGAAAGCCTGATAGTTGATCCAGCCAAAGCTTTTTCCTGCTTCGCCATCAGCGGTACTGGTGAATACCTTAGCCTGGTACTTTGGGGAGACAATGAGTTGTCCTTGACCACTCTTGTTTTTTAAAACGATGACACGGTCTTTTTTTTGCAGAAAAGACAAATCATAGCCAAAAGATCCTGAAGCGTATTGATCCATTTGAAGGGTATCGTCGGTTTGTTTTCCTGATTGTTGGGTATTATGCGTACAGTTCCATAAAGCAGCTGCGATCAACACAATTGCGGTGGTTTGATATTTCATGCCAATGTGCTCTTAGTTTACTTCTAATTCGTCTTTTGATGGAAGCTTGGGGAAATGTGCATGTGGTTCGCGCTGATACCAATACGCTACGGTAATGATATCAGAAGTTTGCGGCAAATACCTTCCCCCGGAACGCCAGCCCAAATCCTGGATCGTAATTTTAAGGTCATCATCGAAACGTACGGGATCCATGATATGCCAACGGTACATTCCAAAACGCTGCTGCACATGATAATGTCCATCGCCGCGAATTACTTGGTGTAATCCAGCATAAGGCGTATTAAACTCGGTGTAATCCACTATTTCTACGCCGGCCTCATTCTTTTTCCTGGTGTCAAAATCATAGGAGCCGCAGAAATAATCCTCTGTACCGGTACCCACAATGGTTGCATATTCTTGATCCCCATCCATATAAAACTTAATTTCTCCTTCGCCCCACCAGCCATTGTTATTTACACCGATCCCCATATAGGTTCCAACATATTGCCCCTTTCCTTTTACGCCATCCAAAATAGTATGAACAGAGGTTGCATTGTGCTTGGTGCGCCTGTATTGCGCATGGAAATAGGCTTCATCTTCGTCAATCTCAGTAAGCGTATAATCCACCTGATAATAAAGATTCATTGGTTTATCATCAATATTCTCCATGGTAATTCGGCATTTCCTACGAAAGGGCATTTTCCAATAGCTATTGAAGGCGCTCCCCGGATTTACCGTCATTGCTAAAGAATTTAAAGGCGCATACTCCCCCCAGGCCATACCGAAAAAGGCACCAACAGGGGCTTCTATTGAAGGCTCTGTTTCATCATCCCAGTAAAAACGGATGATGGAGAAATTCCAATTGCCTGTGGGCGTCATCCAAATGTGCTGAACAGCACCCGGGCCCTCTATCTCGGCAATGGTAAAGGTTTCGCCTGCGTTAATGGTTATAAAAGGGTTTACTTTCCAGCCTTTACCCAAATCGCGGGCAGCATTTGAGGCATTGGCCACATTCCGTTGCCCTGCCTGCGTGGCCGGGTCGGCCATCCCTCCTTTACCTTTTGCACCGGTAAAATTCTCCGGACTGATTGATCTGGTTTTAGCATCCGACAACCGGGAGAGGTTTCCCATATTCATGTCGAGTCCGTTGAAGTTTTTTTTGTCTTGGGCGTGCGTTAATAAACAAAGACAGAGCAAGGCCAGCGTTAAAGCAATTGGTTTCATCTTTTTCTAGGTTTTATTCGTTATTCGTTTCTAATCGGTTTTTTCTTGGTTTTACACCTGAGTTTCTTCGTTTACAAGTATAAGCTTAATCGATTAAACATCCAATATTAAACTATTTTTTTTGTTGAATTTCAATTAAGTCCATTGTATACAACCGTTTGCCCCAATGAATAGATATTGCCGGAATAATTGACGTCTTGATTTTTCGTTAATCCATTCACTTTTACGATCAAATGGTAAACTTTTGAGGGGTCGGGCAACTCATAGACATACGTTGTGGGCGCATTGGCTAAGATTGTATTAAAAACCGAAACGGAACGTGTCGGACCTAATATCTCTTCTACGTCAATGTATACGTTTAAGGGTTGCTGCATTTCTTCCGGGATGGCCGATGGCATTTCCCAGTTTAAACGGACATGATTTTCGTCCACTTGCTGTAAAGTTAGATTACTCACTGTAGGCAGGCTTACCCCCTCTTTACGGTCGATGATGCTTCGATCGGTACATCCCGACAAGCAAATCAAAAGGGCTAAACAATGATAATATAAGGCTTTCATAATCAATCAATTTAATATCCAGGATTTTGTTTATAACTACCTTTCGACCAGTTCATCTGCGCCTGCGGAATAGGCAAGAATTCATCTCTTCCTGAGGTAAAGTGCGCAACATTATACCAATCAAAACGCGCTTTTTCCTTAGTAAAGAAGGCATTCATCACTGGTTCCAACTCGCCCCAACGCATGAGATCAAAGAAACGTCGGCCTTCACAGGAAGTTTCCAGTCGGTTTTCCCACATCAAGGCTTGCCAAGCAAAGTCTTTGGTCCAAGTACAGTTCACCCCTGGCTGATAGGTTTCGATTTGGTAATCCATCCACAAGCTCCCGTCGGGCTTTTTCAAGCGCTCGGTGCTATTCGCCGCTCGTGCCCTCACCCGATTGATTAGCGGCAAGGCTTCATCGATCCGATCCAATTGGATCATAATTTCTGCTTTCCACAACAAGACTTCCGAATAACGGATTTCTTTTTTATTCATGGAGTTGTAGATGTAAAAAGGCTTAAACAGACAGTTACAGTTTGGGTCGACTTGTTCTTTCATCGAATTAAAGTAACCGTATTGAAAAGGTGCCCTCGATCCTGATTCTTCAAACAGGATATTGTTATTATACTTCCAAGGATACCCAGGAATAGCCACGGTGTGACCAAGTCGCGGATCAAAAGCATGCTCCTTAAAATATTGCACATACGTCTGGCCGCGCATTTCCGTATCATTGTAATGATCAAAATCGGGGAGGCCATTATTATCGGTTTTAAAGGCATTGACCATGGTATGAGAAACTTTATGAAAGTCGCAGCAGGTAAAATAAGGCGACCACCAGGGGGCATTCAATTCATCGCCCCGGTTTACCCGACCATCGGTTGTTCCATCATCTATGGAATATTGGATTTCCCAAAGCGATTCCTTGGTATTGTTATCGTAATCGATCAGAAAATTATCCCCAAAATCAGGCTGCAGGTCGAACATCGCCCCATCTTTGGCCATAATTGCATCGATATGTGTTAAGGCCTTATTCAAGGTTTCCTTATTGATGTTGGTCACTTGATGGCGGTCATCTTTCTCATAAGCCCTAAATAACAAAGCTTTTGCAGCAAAAGCATGGGCGGCATATTTAGTGGGCCTTCCTTTCTCTGCTTGAGTTTCTGGCAGGATGTCTGCCGCAGCTTCAAAATCGGCAATGATTTTATCCCATAATTCCAAGTCATTGACCATACCTTCAGGACGATTGGAAATGCCTTCAACAATGATGGCGTCGTTAGGTGTGGTATCATCTATATAGGGCACATAATTCCAACGCAATTTCATCCCTAAATAGATCCATGCCCGAACAAATTTCATTTCGGCGATACGTTGCTGTTTTTCGGGAAATTCAGCCTCATCGACATTATTGAGGAGCCTCAATGCAGTATTGGCCCTACTGATGCCACAATAGCCTCTATACCACGGACCATCATTATTTCCCACATTGGAGGTTACTGCGGTAAAAATTTCCATTTCATACCAAGGTGTCTGGTCGCTCAGACCTCCTCCCCCCTTGTAAGAGTCGTCCGAACGCACATCCTGAATCCAAGGATTATGCGTATCCGCAAAACCCAAAGAAGGCATATAGGCATAGGCAGCAATTACAAAATTTTCAATCTGGCTGGGGTTTTCCACCTGCGATTCAGATAGTACCCCTTTAGGATTCACTTCCAGCATCTTTTGGCAAGCTGTAGTCAAAAGCAGGAAGAGTATAGCTAATTTAATTTGATATCTTTTCATAATTGACATACATTAAAAGGTAACATTGACGCCTACGAAGGCGGTAATAGGCAAGGGATAGCCAGTCTCGGGATTTTCAGGGTCTCCACCGGTAAACTTGTCGTCTCCCCAGGTTTTCTTGATCATAAACAGGTTCTGGGCAGAGACATACAATCGCAGCCGGTTTATACGCCACTTATCCACCAAGGTTTGGGGAAACGTATAACCGATATCCAGGGTTCTCATTTTGATATACGAGCCATTTTCAATGAAATAGGTCGATAAGCGTTTCTCTCCGTTCACATCCCGGCGTGAAAGTGCCGGAATATCGGAGTCGGGATTTAAGGGCGACCATGCCTCTAAAATACGGCTGGGGTGATTCCGATCGTTTTGCACGCCTATATTCCAAAAATCGCTTAGTTCCTTCCAGCTATTGTAAACATCGTTACCAAAAACACCCTGAATGAAGAAAGTCAGGTCGAAATTTTTATAACGGGCTTCAACGTTCAATCCTGCCATTAAATCTGGATCACTAACACCGATCCACGTGCGATCGTAAGTTTCATTGATCACCCCGTCCCCATCCAGATCTTTATAGCGAATCCGTCCGACACCTTTACCTTGTTGCTGTGGTGCGTTGTCGACCTCCTCCTGGCTCTTAAAAATACCGTCGGCTACCAAACCGTAAAACGAATGGAATGGCCTGCCTATAATATCGTCTAGCAAACCGTTGCCGCCATAAGTATACTTGACATTCTCGGGGACAGCGTTGATTTTATTGGTATAAGCAGACAAATTGGTGGTAATGGTATAGGAAAACTCATCCTTGCTGTCGCCCCAACTGAGTAAAAACTCAAAACCCTTATTCGTCATATCCGCTGCATTGACCCATCGGTAACCTCCCTCACCCAATGCGCCGATATAGGGCGGTTCAAACAGCATGTCGTTTGTTTTTTTGTTGAACCAGTCGAATGAACCGGACAAGCGATTATTGAGAAAACCAAAATCAACACCAATATTCGTTTGCGTGGTTGTTTCCCATTTTAAGTCTGGGTTACCGAGTCGGTCCCTTCGGTAACCGGAAGGAATACTACCTGTTGCGTTTCCTCCAATTGCATAGGAAGTGCCATTGACATCGGGGACGTAAATATTGACTAGCCGTCCGGCACTCAACGGGTCGGAATTACCATTTTGCCCCCAGCTGGCACGAAGTTTCAAGTCGGATATAAAGGCGACTTCCTTCATGAACTGCTCATTATTCATCCGCCAACCTGCCGAAAAAGCGGGAAAGATTCCAAAACGGTTATTCTCCCCAAATACCGATGCTCCGTCACGTCTGATGGTAGCAGAGAATAAATATTTATTGCTGTACGCATAATTGACTTTTCCGAAATAAGAGAGTAAGGTTTTTTCATCACCACCGCCATTCAGGGTCCTTCGATCGCCGGTAGCTACCGATAGATAGGCATAATCCCGTTCTTCGAGAAGAATATCATCGCGGTATGCGTTAAAATTCTCATTTCTAAACCGATATGTTTCGATCCCTCCCAAAATATCAACGCGGTTTTGTCCCAATTCCAAATTATAGGTCAAGGTATTTGTCCAAGTTTGTCCGATATTATGATAGGTGTTTTGGGTTACGCCATTAATGTTGTCGCTTTTTCCTCCGGCTTCCTGCCAGGTACGATCGATCGTACGATCATACCACATGCTATAATCGATACCAAATTGTGTTTTCAAGGCGAGGTTATCCAAAATTTTCAAATTCGCATATCCCGTCCCCAAGACTTTCATAAAATTGGCGACATTATCTTTGTTCAGCATCAGATCGCGTACCGGATTATTAAAATCGTCCATTCCCAAAGGCATAGCCACGCCTCCCCAACCGCCGTTATTGTCGTAAACCGGTATATTAGGAGGCATGACCAAGAAGGCGTAGGTACTGTTGACATCCCGGAACCGCAGATTGGTTAGGGTTAGATTTTCTCCGATGGTTAAGCGGCCGTTCAGTAATTGATATTCATTATTAAAGCGCCCCGCCAATCTTCTAAAGAAAGAAGTAATCTGTGTTCCCTGGTTATTATAGTAGTTTAACGAAAATAGACTGCTTAACTTATCACCTCCCCCCGTAATGGTCAGTTGATGATTTTGCTGCACGCCAGTTCGTGTTCCCTCCTCGAACCAATTGGTATTGGCAGAGGGCATGGTCTGTTCTGCATTGAGCCATGGGATGGGTGTCACTTGATGGAGAACCGGCACCCCATCACTGTTGTAGTCCCAATCATAATCATAAATCCTGATCGCCGTAGAAGGGTCATCTCCATCATTTACGGTGGCCTGCCAGAGACCGCGTCCATAACCTTCGGCATCCAACATATCCGGCACACCGCGGATCTTGGAAAGCCCCACGTAGGCTTCGTAAGTAACGCGGGAATCCCCTTTCCTACCTTTTCTTGTATTCACCAAAATCACACCTCCTGCCGCTCTGGACCCATATATGGAGGCAGAGGAGGCATCTTTTAGCACTTGAATAGATTCAATATCGTTGGGATTGATATCCCGTAAATTGATGGTTACGGGCTGTCCGTCCAATACAATTAAAGCTGGAGCAGAATTAATGGATGTTATTCCTCTCACTTGTATACCGACGCTCTCCGCAGGATTACCATTGGTGGTGATGTACACTCCTGGAATTTTACCCTGCAAAGAACGCATCACATTGGCGCTGGGGCTTTTCGTAAAATCTTCTCTTTTTATTAGACTGACCGCACCCGTTAAATCGGCTTTCTTTTGCGTCATGTAGCCCGTAGAAACCTCCACCTCCTCTAATGATTGGCTGTCATTGAGCATCGTTACCGTATATTCGCTATTACTCGTTAACGTTAATATTTGTCGGATTTTACCCACGTAAGTAAAAATCAACCGTACGGTGTTCACCGGTACGTCAATCTGAAATCTTCCCTGAGCATCGGTCTGTGCAGCAGCAGACGAATTGTCAACCGCTACGCTGACACCTGCAAGACGCTCTCCTGTTTCATCCATCACAACGCCCACAATTCTTCTGGTTTGTTGCGTAATCGACTCGCTACGCACACTTGCATATAAGGAATAATTCCCGATCAAGCACAAGATAAACAGGAATTTAACCACAATAAAAATGGTATTGCCACGGCAGTTAGCCGTCACATGATGTAACCTATTCATGAATAACAAAATTTAATTTAGTGTTAATTGGTTATTTTGGGAGCGAAAAGCTGCTTCACTCCGTTCAACAAAAATCCAAATGCGCTCTAGGCAGAAGAAAAAGTCCAAATTAGCTTCATAATTCTTATTTTAATGGTTATACGAATTATTAAATAGCTTAATCGATTAAACAGTATAAGCAAATACATGCAGTGATTTTAATTTGGTTAATTTTGGTTTTATTAATTTAAACGATTAAGCAACAAACGATTAAAAAAGGGAATACACCCTTGCAAATAAAATACAGTAGATTTATAATGATACAATATTAAGCTTAATCGGTTAAGCAAACAAATTAATCATTCTACAATTCATCTCGTTTGTTCAACAATATGTATCATTGGAGTTTAGGCATTAGTGCATAAAGCGGTAAAGCACATAGCACAGGTAGCTAACCGCTAAAAGCTAAAACCTAATCACTAAAGGCCACCTACAGCCCGATCCAAATGAACATAGCCGCCGTCGACGTGGATCAGTTGACCTGTTGTGTGTGAAGACCGTGGGGACAACAAGAAAACGGCCATGGCTGCTATCTCTTCGGAAGTGGTCATGCGCTGCTCCAGGGGTATCCTGCTGGTGATTTTCTTTAATGTTTCTTCGGGATTAGGTAATGTTTGGATCCAGCTATCGTATTGTGGGGTAGCACATTCGGCAACGACAATCGCATTGACCCGTATATGATAGGGAAGCAATTCTACTGCCCATTCCCTGGTTAGCGCATTTCGTCCGCCGTTGGAAGCTGCATAGGCCGAAGTTCCTCCTTGTCCTGTTTCAGCCGTTTTTGAACCGATATTCAATATCGGGCCTCGGCTTTTCTTCAATTCCGGTAAGGCATAATGTGCCATCAAATAATAATGGATTAAACTGAAATGTAAGCCTTGCAGGAATTGTTCATATCCCCCATTTTCGAGGCTAACCCCATCGTTCAGCCCTGCATTATTTACCAAACCATCGATCCGGCCAAAATCGGCAATCACTTGATCTACCGCTCGTTTACAGGCATCGGGCTTGGTCAACTCTGCCTCAATGGCAAGCCCCTCAGCCCCCACGGCCTTCACTTCCTGCAATACCACCTCATTATCCGCCTGTTTGCGCCCAACAATAACAGGGATAGCACCTTCCTGCGCCAAAGCAAGCACTATGCCCCTACCAATCCCTTTGGCTCCCCCTGTTACGATAATTATTTTGTTTTTTAGTTGTAAGTCCATAGTCGCTAGCTATCAGAAATCAGCTGTCAGCAATTAGCTTATTTTCGTTAATAATATGATTGAACAGATTGCCAGTAGGCTGAATTCTTTATAAATTTATTTTTTTCTAATAATATCTAACCATCGATTTTAATTCCGTTAAAACACCCAATATCACGATATAAAAACCGATTGCTTATACCCGACCGCTGAAAGCTCTATAAATTATACACCCGTTCTGCATTTTTATACCAAATTGCCTCTTGTTCAGGTAAGGATAAGGTCTTGATATGTGTATCTACAATTTCTACAACTTGCTCATAAGAAGCAGCCAGCAAGCAAACCGGCCAATCCGAACCAAATAGCAGGCGATCCGGTCCAAAAACTTCCAGCAAATGATCAATATAGAAAGAAAAATCAGCTACCGTCCAATTCCGCCAATGTGCCTCGGTTACCATACCGGAAAGCTTACAGCAAACATTAGGGTATTCGGCCAAGGCTTTCATCTCCGCCGCCCAAGGCTCCTTTTTTCCCTGGGCAATATAGGGTTTCGCCATATGATCGACAACTAGTTTCTGATCCTCGTCCAACTGCCTGACAAATTTCAGCACCGCATTCAGTTGTTTCGGCTTAACCAAAATATCGTAAGTAAAGCCAAACTTATGTAACGCCGATACGCCACGGATGAAACTAGGATGTAATACAAACTGCGGATCGGGCTCGCCTTGTACAATATGCCGGAATCCTTTTAATTTATTAAATCGACTAAAATGTGCTAAACGCTCTTCAATTTGCGCACTCCGCAGGTCGACCCAGCCAACCACTCCTTTAATAAAGGGATGCATTTTGGCCAAATTCAAAAGGAAATAAGTCTCTTCTTCCGATTGGTCGGCCTGTACCGCTATACATCCCGACACCTGATTAGCCTGCACTATCGGTTCGAGGTCTGACGGCAAAAAATCATGCCGGAGAATCGACATGTCGCCGGATATCCAGCTATCCCGTTCAGCCTGATATTGCCAAAAATGCTGATGTGCATCAATGCGGCGCATAAGCTTTTACGATTTGCCGGGACGTGCCTAACCCTTCCGCACCTAATTCGACCACATCGCCTGGTTTTAAATAAACAGGCGGATTAAATCCTAGCCCCACACCTGCAGGTGTTCCTGTAGAAATGATATCACCTGGTAGTAAGGTCATAAACTGACTGATATAGGAAATAATATGGGGCACGCCGAAAATGAGATTTTTCGTGTTTCCATTTTGTACCATTTTGCCGTTCACGCTTAACCAAAGCCGAATATTGTTGATATCCTTTATTTCATCTTTAGTGGCCATAAACGGTCCTACCGGCGCAAAGGTATCACATCCCTTTCCTTTATCCCATGTTCCGCCCCTTTCCAGCTGGAATTCTCTTTCCGAAACATCATTATGTAAAACGTAACCGGCAATGTAATCCATCGCATCCTTTTCTTCTACATAACTGGCTTTTGCACCCATCACGATACCAAATTCCACTTCCCAATCTGTCTTTGTAGAACCTCTTGGAATAATGATATCATCATAAGGCCCAGCTAAAGACGTCGTCGATTTCATAAAAATGATCGGTTCAGTCGGAATCTTGGCATTAGTCTCTTCCGCATGATCCAGATAGTTCAAACCAATACAAACGATCTTAGAAGGCCTCGCAACCGGGCTTCCCAAACGGGTTCCTTCCGGAATTTCGATCAAAAACTCTTCATTGGCCTTCACAAACTCTTCCAAACGGGCCAGTCCATTATCTTCAAAAAAAGTTTCATTATAATCGCCACCAAGAGCGGACACATCATAATTCTTCCCATTAATTTGTACACCTATTTTTTCGCGGTTAGGTTCACCATATCGAATTAATTTCATGTTTTTAGCTTTTAGCCTTCAGCCATCAGCTGTCAGCATTATTTTGGTTTTTATCAATTATAAATCGTTTCTAAACTGAAATCCATTCTTGCAATTCGCAACCAGCCATTCAATATTAATCCTCAAGCCAGCTGAGAGCCGATTTCCGAAAGCCGATAGCCGTTAGTTATTCAACTTAATAAACCCTCCATCAATGGGGTAATCATTTCCTGTGATAAAGCTAGCCTCATCAGAGCATAAATACAAGGCTAAAGCTGCAATTTCTTCTGGTTTGGCCATCCTTCCAATCGGTTGACTTGCCGCCAATTTGGCAAACATCTCTTCTTCTTTACCTGGATAATTTTTCGCAATAAAGCCATCTACAAATGGGGTATGAACCCGAGCTGGCGATATGCTATTGCAACGGATACCGAAAGCGAGGTAGTCGCGAGCCACCGATAAGGTCATCGCTGCGATGGCCCCTTTACTCATGGAATAGGCAAAACGATCAGTAATGCCAACCTGTGCAGCTATCGATGCGAGGTTCAGGATTGCACCGCCACCTTGTTGCTTCATCAAAGGTACAACGGCATATAAAGCATTGTAAGCCCCCTTAACGTTGACATTCACTATACGGTCAAAATCTTCAACAGTACAATTTTCTAAATTTCCGACATGGGCAATTCCAGCGTTGTTGACCAGAATATCTACTTTTCCGATTTGTCTGACAACCTGTAGTAATGCTTCTTGTTTACTCACGTCCACACCATGCGCTTGCGCCTGGCCGCCCTGAGCCTTGATCTCTTCAGCTACAGCCAACGCCGCGCCCTGATTGAGCTCCAAAATATGTACCGAGGCTCCCTGACTACCGAAAAGCAAACAGATTGCTCTTCCAATACCGCTGCCTCCGCCTGTAATTACCGCTGTTTTTCCTGTTAATTTGAACATTGTTATTTAATTTAATTATCGGCTTTCAGATATCAGCTTCCGGCTTAACTTTCGTTTTCATAGATTGCTGATTTCCGATTGCTGACAGCTGATTTCTATTGCCTACAAAGACACTCCTCTCCGCCATGGGATGAAATCATCCTGCCCTAATTGCACAGCTTTTGGTTTGACCTGGCCGCTAGCGACTTCAATGACATAATCCAAAATGCGCGCTGCGGCTTGGGCGATCGTTTCCTTACCTTCAATGATGGTTCCGCAATTGATATCAATAATATCCCGCATCCGTTCAAATGTTTTGGTATTTGTTGACAATTTAATTACCGGTGCAATGGGATTTCCTGTAGGCGTTCCCAATCCCGTGGTAAATAGCACGATATTGGCTCCTGCCCCCACTTCTGCTGTTGTACTTTCCACATCATTACCTGGAGTACACAATAGGTTCAAACCTGGCTTATTAGCAAGTCCAGGATAATCTACCACAGTCATAACCGGCGATGACCCTCCTTTTTTTGCTGCTCCGGCCGACTTGATCGCATCGGTAATCAGACCATCCCGAATATTGCCTGGCGATGGATTAGCATAAAAACCACTTCCATCCTGCTCTGCCTTTGCATTGTATTTCCGCATCAATTCCATAAAATACAAAGCCGTTTCCTCATCTATACACCGATCGCTCAGCTCCTGCTCAACACCGCATAATTCGGGAAATTCAGACAGAATAACACTTCCTCCCATGCCAACCAACAAGTCGGAAACATATCCTAAGGCCGGATTGGCCGATATGCCCGAAAACCCATCCGAGCCTCCACACTCCAGCCCAATGCACAATTTATCCAACGACGTTGGCTGACGTTCACACCGATTCGCCTGGATCAACCCCGCAAAAGTATGCTTCAATGCTTCTTGCAATAAAGTCGATTCTGAACCCATTTTCTGCTGCTCAAAAATATAAAGCGGCTTATCAAAATGAGGATCTCTTTTAGCGATCTCCTGCTGCAAAATCGAGGCTTGCGCATGTTGGCACCCCAAGCTCAATACCGTAGCGCCGGCTACGTTCGGATGGGTGATATAGCCTGCAAGTAAGCCGCATAGCGCATCCGAATCGATTCGCGTTCCACCGCATCCCATCTCATGGTTCAAAAACTTAATACCATCCACATTTTCGAAAAGCTTTTGTTCTCCTCCCGACTCGTTGGCCCGCTGTAAATCGGCCTTTAAAATATCTTCTACCTGCGCTCCTGTTTGATAAAGCTGAATTAATTGCTCCACCTCAGGCTCATAACTTCGCGCCCGTTTAAATCCCAGCTTTTGCTCAAAGGCTTCCTTCATAACCAATACATTTCGGTTTTCGCAGAACACCAAGGGGATAACCAACCAGTAATTTGCCGTCCCTACCGTTCCATTGCTCCGGTGGTAACCCATAAAAATCTTATCTGCAAAGGCCGAAACATCCGGCTTTACCCAGTCTAGCTTGCGTTTTCCCAGTTTAAACGGACTGGCGGCGTGATAAATGTTCTCTGTTGTGATCGCTTCCCCTTGCGCCAGCTGTCTGTTGGTTTTTCCTACCAGAACACCGTACATATATATTTCTGACTCGGCTTCCAATGCGCTGAGCGTAAATTTATGTTTTGCAGAAACCGGTCCGTTCAAGGAAAAGCAATCTCCGTTAAAGGAAATCTGTTCGCCGCTGGGTAAATCCGCTAAGGCAACCAATACATTGTCTTTGGGATGTATTTGTAAATATTTTTGGTTACTATTCATTTCAACAATGTTTAAAAACTAAGTCAAGGAAAAAATTTCCTTCATCAACATCCATTTCTCGCCGGCCTGTGCCCCTGGTAAAGCCTGTTGATACTTCCACATCAAGGCCTCCCATTCCTGGACTTTTGGATTGGCCTCGTCTAACCCTGCCTTACGCTCAAAGCTAAAATCTTCTTCAACTTCCATCAACATAAAAAGTCGATTTCCAAAACGATAGATATGCATGGATAAAATCCCGGAATCCTTAATGGATTTTTTAATTTCCGGCCAAACTTTTTGATGATATTGCTCGTATTCAGCAATTAATTGCTCATCAGGTTTCAAATCAAGCGTTAAAGCGTATGTTTTCATTTTTAGCTATTAGCTGTTAGTCATTAGCTATCAGCTTTATTTTCGTTAATAATTATATCTTTTGTCTTGTTAACCGAATAACTTACTACCCCTTTGCTATTTGCATCCCTGGGCTTTCGCTTTCTGCTTTACGGCTTTATGCTTTACAGCTTTCCGCTCTTTTTAGCTATTAACTTGCTACCTCGTTCACTATCCCCATCTCTCGGCTTTCCGCTCGTACCACATGCCCTTTCCATCCATAACAAAATACAGTCAGAAAACAAATTAACGGAGCGATATAAGCAATTTGTATGCTATGCACCGCCACCGAAATCAATCCCATTAATAAGGGTATAATTGCCCCACCTATAATCGACATCACCAAAAATGAGGAAGCGATTTTTGTTTCCTCCTGATTGAGCCCCTGTATACCTAACGAGAAAATCGTAGGGTACATGATCGACATAAAAAAAGGTACGGCTACCAACGCATATAACGCCAAGCTTCCGGATGTAAAAACGGCAATGCTAAGCAATAAAGCACAAACTAACCCATATATCGCCAATAACTTGGCCGGTTTAATATATTTCATCAATAACGTTCCGCTAAATCTGCCCAACATAAACCCCACCATAGCGATCGACCCAAAAAGGTAGGCCGCGTTCTTTTCTCCCATATCAACCACCTGATGTGCGTAACGGATAAAAAAGCTCCCGACACCAACCTGTGCCCCCACGTAGAAAAACTGACTAATTACTGCCCAAGAAAAATGCCGATGTCGAAAGACCTTGAAAGAGAAATGGACACCATTGAAATGCGAAGCACCGCCTTGCTCATCACTGTCTCCCTCAGGCAATCGGGTAACCGTAAATAAAAGCAACAAGGCAAACACAATACCGGCAATGACCAAATAGGGAACTTTTACGGTGTTGGCCTCCGATTGAAGATAAGCCGTTAAAGAGGCTTTGTCCATTGCCGCCAATGCTTCCGGGCTATGTTCGATTCCGGAAAGAATAAATTTACCTCCCATAATCGGTGCAATTACCGCACCTAAACCATTGAAAGATTGGGCAAAATTTAAACGCTGGGTTGCTGTTTCCTTATCTCCTAAAACAGCAATATAGGGGTTAGCTACCGTCTCTAAAAAAGTAGCTCCGGCAGCAATAATGAAAATAGCCATTAAGAAAATCAGGTAACTTCGCGCTGATGCAGATGGGATAACCAATAAAGCTCCTAGAGCATATAAGCTTAGTCCCAATAAAACACCTTTTTTATAACCAAATCGTTGCATAAATAATCCTGCGGGAATGGCTACCACAAAATAACTGATATAAGCAGAGGTATCAATAAGTGATGACTGCAAATCGTTCAATGCAAAAGCCTTCCTTAAATGAGGGATCAATATGGGGTTTAGGTTATGCAATAACGCCCATAGAAAAAACAAAGAGGTAATTAAAACAAGGGGCAAAAGAATGCTTTTCTTCGACATAACACGATTAGGTTCTATTTTCTTTATTCATTTTAACTGGCAGCTATATGCAAAGTAAGCCATTAAAAGAGGAAAATGGCTTTATAATTTTAGCTAAACATTCAACTATATTAGCATTTTTTAGCTATGTTTGTTTGATTAGCTGATCATAGAACAGAATAGAATGAAGCCTCAACTATTAAAACTAAGCACGGCCCCTACGCAATCTTTCAGCGTTCGACAGGATTTTGTACCCTATGTCAACAATCGATGGCATTACCATAACGAGGTAGAGCTCATTCACTTTCAATGCGGTAACGGCACTCAGTTCGTTGGAGATAAAATTGATCATTTTCATTCCGGTGATGTTGTTCTTTTGGGATCGCAGCTTCCGCATTATTGGCGATTTGATGATTATTACTTTACCTCTAATCCCGAGCAGGCAGATGTACGGGTTGCGCATTTCGATGAACAATTTTGGGGCAAAGCTTTTTTAAACCTTCCAGAAAATGCTAGCATTAAATTATTATTGGAAAAAGCAAAACGGGGCATTCGCGTTCAAGGAAAGGCAAAGAGATTGGTAGCACAAATCCTACAAGATATGCTGGAGACACATGGAATCAAAAGGATCATTCTCCTCATCGAAGCATTAAACAGTATCGCTACCGAACAAGATTATGAGCTGATTTCTTCGGTTGGCTTCCATCCCAGTTTTCAGGATAAGGAAAAAGGGCGGATAAACAGTATTTTCGAGTATACCTTAAGCCATTTCCGGCAAAAAATCAGCTTAGAGGAAATTGCGCATATTGCTGGTGTAAGCACCAATTCTTTTTGCCGCTATTTCAAATCGAAAACAGGCAAAACCTTCTCCCGTTTTCTTTTGGAAATACGTGTAGGCCATGCCTGTAAATTGCTGATCGAAAACAAAATGAGTGTTAAACAGCTCTGTTATGAAAGCGGGTTTAACAATTTTGCCAGTTTTCACAAATACTTTAAGCAGATCACCGGAAAGAGCCCCTTGTCTTATCAAAGGGCCTTCTTGGCGGAGTCTTGATTAGGCTAGCGACTGCCGTCACAAACGCCCTTGAAATAACCAATAGACTCCGCGATACCTGCCAACGGATCTTTCATGTCTTTTTCAAATTCCAAACTGCAACATCCGGTATATTTGATCTTGCGCAACATACGCACAAATGCGGGCATATCAATCACACCCCGGCCTAATTCTATCGCTTTACCATCGTTTGTTGCGGAAGTCACATTTTTAAGGTGCATATCAAAAATCCGATCTTTGTATTTCTGCAAGTCCGCCACCGAATCTTTTCCGGCTCGTTTATTATGCCCAATATCAAAACAAAGCCCCACACGCTCGTCCAGTGATTTAACAAGCTGGTATACTGACTCTGCAGTTGGATATAATTTGTCTTCCGGACCGTGATTGTGGATAGCATAACGGATATTGTATGCCTTTGCTTTTTCGGAAACATAAGGCAAATCTTCGTGGTTAGGGATGCCTACGATCAAATTTACGCCCACGCGTTTTGCATAATCAAATGCCTTGTCTATTTCCGCTTTTGTCTTCATGTAAATCGGCCCCACTCCATATCCGGTAACATCATATTGTTTTAATTTGGCATGAAACGCTTCAATTTGCGCCGTCGAACTATCAAAAGGTAAATGAAAATCTTTGATGCATAAATAATGAACATCTACCTTTTTCATCATTTCTAAGGCTTGATCGAGATTAAAATTCACGAAGCTGTAGCCCGCAATGCCCAATTTAAAAGGTTCGCTATCCACGGTAATATCATCTTTTGGCATAACTTTAGCCTGTAATAAGTCTGCGTGCGCCAACCCGCTGGCAGCCGCTACAAGTCCTAATGTACTTTTTTGCAGAAAGTTTCTTCTCTTCATCCGTTTATTTTTTATTTTTTTTAGCTAACGATAAGGCTTCTGTAGTAATGTAATATTTAGCCAGCATATTCGGCACTTCCCAATCCGGCAACTTGTTTTGTTCCAAATACGAAAGGAAGTTCTTCGTAACCTGGCCGAAATGTTCTTCATGGCTTGTCTTGTAAACTTCAGGAATTACAAGCCGATAGAAACCGGTTTTCATTTTTTCCACTTGAAGATTTTGGTATGTGCCACTTAACTTTTTAACTGCATCCTGCACGGATTGATCAAAATTGGCATTTTGATTTCCTTTTGGCAATTCTATATATAAAACCGGTTTATATCCCTCTTCGGGGCCTTGCTTAATGATCAGGTTCGCTTTGGTTCCACGCATAATGGAGTAATGCGTATCTCCGGCACCTTCAGGTGCTTCAAAATTCCATTTCACCATCACTTTGGCAAAGACACCCTTTATCTTATAATTGATCTCACCATTTGCGTAAACGCCCAAATCGCCTGCTGGGTTAACCTGTTCTTTCAATGAATCGGGAATATCTTCGTTTGTTGCTTTTTTAAATTCATCCTTCTTCACCCAAGTAGCCCAACGGCGGGCATTGAGCACTTCGATATCCTTTTTATAATCGATACGTTGCTCTGGAAATCCTTCCCACTGTACTAAGTCGACCAAATGTGTCGTTACATCAACAATACCTTCCCCTTGTTGCGACACATCAAAGAACCAAGTTGGCCGGATGAGCGGCTTTCCGGAAACCGATTTAAAGAAATGATGCACACTTTCTTTCGTAATCGCAGGCTCTTGTAAACTTCCTTTTTCCAGCTTTCCAAATAAACTCGTATCCCGCGAAAGTGCCCTTTGCAGGGTAGCCGTGATCTCAAACCGTTCGGTCATGATATCATACAGCAATACCCCTTTTTCATTCGCTGTCGCAAAGGCTTTTTCCAAGCGAGAAAATCCCTTTTTATCAATAACCATCGGTTTATCGGCCAACACATTAAATCCACCTTCAATAGCCGAACTGATATAATCGATTTTGCGCTTGTTGTTCCCTGCCAGCACTACTACATTGCCCTTCCGGTCTTTCAGCATTTTATCCAGAAAATCAGGCCCGGTATAGATTTCCTCCTTCCAGTGGGTAGGATCTGTTTCACGATTATTGTAATCATTAATCAATCCGAGGTGGGCCTGTAGATCTTTTCCATCAGCAGGTGCGTATACCTGAACAACCGAATCCACTTCGGGGTACATCGATTTCTGCACCAAGGCAGCATGAAAGTGCCCCGGATCAACCGTAATTAAACGAACGACATTTGCATCCGCCTCCTGCTTATCTTTAGTCGATTGATTACACGCTGCGATTACTCCGCCAAACAAAAGTAGTCCGGCTGCTTTCCTGAATTTGCTGTTAAACATCTGATTTTTTTTATTGTTTTATGGTATCTGCCATCATAAAGCGAAGCTTTCGAACGCCCGCTTTACATCTTATGCACCTTTTTATTTTAATTTTTACTTGCTAACTCCCTTTCACATACTCTGTACCATATGGGAACCGCTGTGGTCTAGCCAGCATCGCATTTGCCTCATCATCATCCTGAAAACGCTCTTCATCCTTATTCCATCTTAATTTACGTTTTACCTTCATGGCAATATGAGCAACCAAACAAGCCGATCCAACCCGTTGTGCCACTTCGGCCGGACTGATCGTCTCTTTTCCACTCTTAATACATTCTAGCCAATTGGTATGCTGCTCCGGACTTTCATAGAGCTTAATTTCATCCGGTCCAATTTCCGAAGTTAAGATTTTTGGATCACTTGCGTAGAATGCTTTATTACTTTTATTATTCCCTGTGGGGTCGGAAGCCGTGACACCAACATTTCCCCGCGAAACGAAAATCCAGCCTTCCGTACCTTCAAAGCGTATACCATTCGGAAAGGTATCGCTCACTTCCAGCTGAACACCGTTAGGATATAGCGCTTCAATATGGTATTTACCATGCACGTTCCATAAACCTGAAGTCGGAAATTCGGCTTCCCCTTCGATCTCGATCGGTCCGCTTAATTCAGTGCCCATTCCCCAATGTGCAATATCAAAATGATGCACCCCCCATCCGGTAATCATCCCGGCACCAAACTGTTCGCAACGTAGCCATCCCGGTCGCTCGCCGTCAATAGCAGCCTGCGAATGAACCCGATCTTCGGTATAGTACACTTTTGGTGTCGATCCGAGCCACATATCGTAATTCAGATTGACTGGAACCGGCATTTCGGCTGTATTTCCACCCGGAGGATCAATCGGCAAGCCGATTTTCACACTTTTCAGTTCTCCTATCCTTCCATTCCGAACCAGCTCACAGGTCCGCTTAAACTGCGGCCATGGGTGCATGGAACGTTGCTGGGTTCCCAACTGAAAAGTAACCCCCGATTTTTTGATCGCGTTAGCCATCGTTCGCCCTTCCTGTATAGTCAATGCTGTTGGCTTTTGCAGATAAACATGTTTACCCGCCAAGGCCGCCTCCATTGCCGGCTGGGCATGCCAATGATCGGGCGTACTGATCACTACCGCATCAATATCGCCACTCTTGATCAGTTCTTTATAATCATCGTACATGTGTACATTAACGGTCTGTTTGGTGAGTTCTTGGTGTTTCTTCTCTATCCACTCTTTTCCCTGTTTTAGTCGCTTACTGTCCACATCCGCCACCGCAATGACTTGTACATAGTCGTGCTTCATGACCTCGGGTAAATCATGCGTCATCCCGATCCTTCCGAATCCGATCTGACCGACATGAATCCGGTTGCTGGGTGCGTTTTTACCGAATACAGTGGATGGAACAATAGTCGGAAAAATACTACTAGCCAATAATATCCCTGATCCTTTTGCAGTTTGTTTAAGAAAGGACCTTCTGTTTAAATGAGGTTTATTCATCGTCTTCATAATTGGTTATAATTTTGTAACGGCCATACCCTACTAATTTCGGTTAGCATCCATGGCCCAAATAATGCCTCCTAAAATATGCTGTCGAAAAACGGGATCGTTATAATCTTCTTTCTGATGCCCCAAGGAAGTATACCAAGCCCGTCCTCCATCAAATTCATGGCACCATACCGAAGGAAAAACTGAACCAAACGTAATGGGCCGCTTTGGGTTCGTCCCTTTTATCGTCTCTAAATCGTTCACAGCGATTACCGTCAGATCAACAGCCATTTCTTTTAAGTAGTAACATTCATCTCCTTTCCTCTGCCATACCGCCGGTAAATGTGCTACAGAAGGATGTTTGCTTTGTAAAACACGGACGGAAAAAGGTTGAAAGGGTTCATGCCAATAAAAGGTCCCGCCCAATAACTGCTTAAACCAAGGCCAATTCCGTTCCGTACCAGAGGCCGAATGAATGCCAACAAAGCCACCACCGCCCCGGATATATTCTTGAAAGGCCTTTCGTTGTTCTTCCGTGTCAAAAACATCGTTATTGGTATTGGAAAACACAACGACATCATAACCTGCAAGCTTATCTTTTGTAAATACATCTGACTGATCGCGTACGTCGACAGTAAACGATAAGGAATCACTCATTTCCTTTATGGCTTTCACAGAATTAGCAATATTGTCGTGTACATACCCCTTTCCATTTTTGGTAAACCACAAAATCTTTACGGATTTCCAATCAATTTCCTGCGATTGGACCGGAGTGACCAAACATCCGACCACAATCGTTAAGCCAAAGAAATAAATCGCTTTTATCATATGTTATGCTGGTTTAATGAATGTACATTGTATTTCATTCAATGGCTATTGGTTTTGCTATAACTGGTATGGTATGACATACAATTATAAGGATCATCCACTCAAAACAAGATCCATTTGATATAAAAATTCACGACAACGATGTAGTAAATTTTATCAATTAAATACCTTCCATTCAATTGTCAAAAAAACGTTTCTTTATCTTTACCTAAAATATATAAACCGATGAAAAACCATAAAAACAGATGAAATCAAAATCCACTACGATAAAAGACATTGCCAAATCCCTTCATATTTCGATATCAACGGTTTCCAAAGCCCTAAAAGATCATCCAAAAATCGGCAGCATAACGAAAGAACGCGTGCGAACAATGGCCAAGCAATTAAATTATCTGCCTAACAAAACCGCCATACAACTCCAGCAACAAAAAACGTTTACGCTGGGTATTATTGTTCCGACATTGCTCGACCATTTTTATACCATAGCAGTCAACGGCTTTGAAAAAGCCGCTAACGACGCCAACTATAACGTCCTCATCGGCCAAAACCAAGAAAGCTTACAGCGTGAGAAAGAACTGGTGGATATTATGCGTAGTAATCGTGTGGATGGCCTACTTATCGCTATTTCCAGAGAAACCCATCATACCGATCACCTTCAACAGCTGCAACAGGCGGGTATCCCTGTCGTTTTCTTTGCCCGGAAACCCATCAATGCCACGTTCAGTTGCATAAGCAGCGATGTCTACCATGCTGCCGTCGACGCCATTAATCTTTTCGTTTCAAGAGGGCACGATCGTATCGCTTTTATCAACGGCCCTTCGTATTGGACAACAAGCCGCGACCGCTTTCTTGGTTATCGCGACGGACTGATCCAGCATAATAAGGCGATGGACTACCGGTTAGTACTGGAAAGCGACCTAAGCACGGCCCAAAACTATGACGCAACCAGAAAACTTATGCAAATTGCCCATCCGCCAACAGCAATCTTAGTATTTAAAGATTACCTGATGTTGGATGTCATGACCTGCCTCCGCAAAGAGTTCCCAGGCCACTATCCAAACATCGAATTAATCGGCTATGGAGCATTGCCTATATTCCATCATTTTGAAAGGCCTCCTCTAGCTTCCCTAAAAGAACAGCCTTTTGCCATTGGCGAGAGAGCCGGAAAACTCCTATTAGACGTTATCCAGTATTCACAAAAGGAATATCCACCACAATTACTCAGCGTTCCCTGTAGTTTACAACTTTTTAAAGAACTATAGCTAGCTATCAGTTATCAGCAATCGGCCATCAGCTTTATTTTTTCGCAAAATCTTTCCAAAATGCTTCTGCCTCTGCAGCCGAAAGTGTACCATCAAACACAATTAAGCGATATCTCAACTGATAGGTTTGATGAGGAGCCAAAGGCCAATCCTTATTTTTAGTAGGCGAAAAATTGACGAATACATCTCCCCTACCTTTATTTTCCTGCTCCGGCCATACACGTACAGGCTCCGGATGATTAAAATTATCCGGATAGGACAAGAACAGGACACCCGCATCTGCTCCATCCACTTTCCCGTATACCAAAATCCATCGTTCCAGTGAACCGTCCGCATCCTTTCTCGTCTTTCCCGAAGAGGTCAGCACCTTACTATTCTGATTGGTCCACTGTTCCGTTGCCCGAAGTCCTAATCCGGCATAGCGATATTGCACTAACGTAACGGTATCGTCTATTGGCACTTGATAAACCGACCGTAGGTCGCAACGATAGCGCTTATCATCAATCGGTGTCACCATTATTTCCCAATCCTCATCCAAAAGCTCGGTTTCTTGGCCCGGCCCGGTGAACGCGACGTGCGCGTGCTTCGCTGAAAAACCCACAGCACTCGAGTCATCAACAATCCTGTTGAATTGCACATGCTTTACCGTACCTTGGTGTTCCCCCAAATTCCACAGATCATAGATTTTCCCTTTATATTGCATATGCGTCCATGGGTTCCAAAGACCATAATGGTGGCGATGATCCGGCGGTTGAATACGCGTCAACACTTTACCGGAAAGCGTTTTTAAAGGATGAATAAAGCCTGCTCTCCCAAAAGCCGAATCGATTCCTGGAGGCGGGTATTTAATCGTGTACTGATAGCCCAAAAGGTAATGCCCTTGTGCATCCAGCAATTTTAATACTCCATTTTCTTTAACCGCCTTTGTTTGCTGCGCAAACACATGGCAGCCCAAGCATAGACATATCCATAATAATAATCCGTGTTTCATTTTTTAGTTTTTATTTATCAGCTCTCAGCCATCGGCAATCAGCTTTATTGATGCAACTTATCACTGCAAAAGCTTTCTACTCTGTGCTTTAAAGCTTTTCGCTACTGCTCTGTCTCTTCCGCCGGAATTTCCGTTAAAGGAGGCACATTACTTTCCGATCCGGCATAACCTTCATTCTGATTGATATGCCCCAATGGATTGCCATTGATGGCACTCACCGGAATGGGCCACAATACATGGTAAGGACTCATCGTATAAGTAACGCCAAAATTCGTCGTCACGCCTTTATTATAAAAATTGCTCTTGGCCATCACCCGATCGTAGAAGTAGTTGTCCTGCGAAAAATTTTCCAGGCTATAGGTTTTTCCATTTTCAGCAGGCTTGCCCGTCATCGCGAAAATATAAGCAATCCGTGTCAGTTCCGTCTTCCTCGGTTCCTCGTAATAGAGTTCTCTCGCTCTTTCGTCCAATATCGTACCCATATTCACATCTGCCGCACTGATCGGAGCGGCATGAGCCCGCTCCCTCACCTTATTGATATCAGCCGCTGCACTGGCCAAATCACCCTTCCAAAAATAGGCTTCAGCACGAAGAAGATAGGTTTCCGCCAGGCGGAAGATATACCAGTCGGTATTTCCACCATCGGCCTGTACACGCTGCGGGTCGGCAACATACAACTTATAATGCGGCCAACCAAACCATTGCCGGATCGTATCGCTGCAAAGGATAGTCCCCTGCGCATTTCGAAGTTGGAGGTGCTGACCGTAATAAGGATCCGAACCTTTTAACGATGGACGATTGTACACCAGATCCTCCATGTCCATCCAGTTTCCCGGCGCATGACGTAGATCAGTGGTATCTGTCCACATACCCTTTTCGGTGTACCAAGTTGGGCGAACCCGGCCTATCCCTCTGCCGTATTTGGTAACCTGATCAATCTCGATACCTGCCTGATCCGACATCCCTCCGTTTCCATTTGGGGTAAGGACTCCCGAGTTATGCCAATAAGGTACCGTATTCCGCATAGAACGAATACCCCCATCATAGCTACCTTCAATATTCATTCGGTCGATCACCAGCATCAAGGCTTCTGTATTGGAGGTGAGGGATTTATTTTCGGCCTGGTGCAAATCCCAAATCACATTATGACTCGGATCATTGGCGTCCACGCCAAAACGCTCGGTCATCAGATGATAAACACCCCCATCAATTACGTTACTGGCGGATTGGATGGCATCATCAAATAAGCCTAAGGCCAAATTGACTTTAGTAAGTAGATGACTGACTGCACCTTTGGTCACCTGCCCCTTATTTCCACCATCCTGCACCCATTCCTGAGCGAACTCCAGGTCTTCCTTCATCTTCTGCAAAATCACTTCCCGCTTGGTACTGTAAAAGTCTAATTTAGGTTCACTCAGCTCAGTAAGGGTCAGGGGTATGTCGCCAAATTGCTGCGTTAAGCGATAATAACGGTAAGCGCGATGGAAGTAAGCCGATCCTAAAATTTCATTCTTCTCGGCTTCAGAAGCATAGTCTTGCGGCACATCGATATATTTAATCGCCGTATTGGCATAACGAATGGCCCGATAACCTTCCCGCCAGTACCAGCCGATACGGTTATAATCCAAGTTATCCAGCTGCGCATCGGGGGTAATGGCCTGATTCAGGTCCTGTGCAGGGCCGGGTTTATCGGTCGTTCCCTCCACGGCAATATCCGAGTAAATGGTTTCCGTCACGATAGGCGGACCATCTCCATAAAACTCGATCCGCATGTTCCGCTCGCAGGCCACCAACGAAGCCCACAAGCCATCGGCCGTCTTAAAGGCTTCTTCCGGCGTATAAAACGATAGGGGTTTGGGTTCCAAATATTCTCTTTTACATCCTATTAAACTAAGGATGCTGAGGACAATAAAACCAATACTACTGATGATATATTTTTTTATTTTCATGACGATACAATAGCTATAGGGTTAAATCTAGACCAAAAGTGAAATAACGGGGAGTAGGGCCAGGGCCTTCGTCAGGATCGGAATCGTTCCATTCGGGATCCCAGATTTCCCAATCGGGCGCATACAATGCCGCATTCCGTACATTGAAATAGACCCGCAGATTCTTAATGCTGTATTTGCTTATTAACTTTTGTGGTATGTTATAGGCTAAAGACACGTTATCCAGACGGATGAACGAACGCTTCCGATACACGTTGAAACCCGTTGCACTACCTTCATTGGAATTGATCCGGGCCCATTCATTCGATTGGTTTTCCGGCGTCCAGTACGGAAACTGATAGGAATTCTGCCGATCGGGGAAACCATTTCTACTTTTCAGCCAATTGAAGGGCTCCATATGCCCCCACAGCGAATACATCATAAAGGAAAAACTGAAGTTTTTCAGGAACTGAAAATCGTTGCGGAACGACCAGCGGAAACGCGGTTCGGCATAGCCCAAGAACTGCCGGTCGGCATTGGTATACAAACCGTCGTTATTCACATCCTCCAAGTGATAGTCTCCTGGGCGCAAACCATAGCGTGCGGCCTCTTCTTCCTGTCCGAGTTGATAAACGCCAAGGGCTTTCCAATCCCATATTGCATCAATGGAGTGCCCGATAAACCATCTATTGTCAACATCGTCGTACTCCACCCCATTCTCATCAAAATTGCGATACAAATGTTGAATGCTGTTGCGGTTCAGCTGAAAAGTAACGGTACTGCGCCAGGAGAAGTTTTCCCTCTGCATATTATTGGAATTCAACGTGAGCTCGAAACCTCGGTTTCGCACTTCCCCTAGATTATCCATTACCCAATCAAATCCGGTTACATTGGGCAAACTGCGTTCGACCAACAAATCGGTCGAATTCATCTGATACGCTTCGATGCTTCCATCTAATCGGTTATTAAACAGGGCAAAATCCAAACCGATATTATAGGAAGTGTTCCGCTCCCATTTTAAATCCGAATTTTGCATCCGTTCAACCCAAAACTGGCTAACTTGGATCACCGTTCCATCGGGTTGCACATATAAATATTTTCCGGTGGTTAGGTTTGACAACGCGACGTACCGACCAACATCCCGGTTTCCGTTACTGCCCCAAGAGAAGCGCAACTTCCCGTAATTGAACCACTTGCTCTCAAAAAACTTTTCATCCGTAAATACCCACCCCAAAGCAACCGAACCAAAATTAGCCCTCGGATTTTCCTGACCAAAAGCCGAGTAACCGTCTCGCCTAAATGTTCCCGTGAAAATATACCGGTCTTTAAGGGAATAGATCATCCGAGCCATCAGGGCATCTCCGGTGCTGTACTCGTCGGTGCTCGACAATACCGGTTTCACACCCGACCCGATGCCATGATAACCTAGATCATCGTTAGGGTCAAAATTCTCATTGGTCATCGTGTTGTCCCAACGTTGGTATTTCTCCGCATTGGCCAGCAAAGTCACGTCAAAACGATGGATATCTGCAAAGGTTTTTTGCCACTTCAGGATATTATCCAACTGCCAATAATAGGTTTCCCTTTGTTGCCTGGATGCCCTTCCGCCAAAAGCCGCCCACGACTCATGACTCGACTTTTCATGGTTATAGCGTTCATACAATTCCAGTTGGGGGGTAAAGTTGGTTTGAAAAGTGATGCCAAAAGGTAAATTAACTTTGGCATATAGGGTACTGTTTAAAGAGGTAATCCGTTGCAAACGATCGGTGTGCAGCGCATCATACCCTGGGTTAATCCCTCCCGATGCCTCCTCATTTGGACGCCATTTCAATTCGCCATTTTCGTCATACTTGCTTCCCCAAGGCGATAAGCTGGTGATTTGCCCCCAGCTGTAGGCAACAGCGCTTTCATTACGGGAGGTAAACTGCGTGTTCATTCCCACCGACAAAAAGTTGGTAATATGTGCGTCGATATTGGCGCGTGTGCGGAGCGTTTTAAATTGGTCGTCTACAATAACCCCTTCATTGTTCATGTATCCGGCACCCAGATAATACGAAATATCTTTGTTTTTACCCGAAACACTGAGGTTATGATCTTGCCGTAACCCATTTTGAAAGGTTTCGTCATACCAGTCGACCGACCGACCGGCCAGATAATTTTCGATTTCGATAGGCTGCATATTCAAGCGCCGCAACCACGTACTAACCGGATCACCTGTCGAACCATCGTAAGCCATCCATTCGTCTACACTGACATCCGAAGGTAAGGTACGGGGGTCGTCAAAGCGATAAGGTTCGGCATTTGGTTGTATGCTTTTAAATACATCACTGCGCCATTTGGTAAAGTTACTCGCATCATAAACCGGCTCATTAACGCCCATGGTTGCCAGCCCAATATTCGTATTATAGTTGATCAAGGGCTTCCCTTCTTTTCCTTTTTTCGTCGTTACCAAAATAACCCCACTGGCCGACTTTGCGCCGAATACTGCTGCAGAACTGGCGTCTTTCAGCACATCCACGGTTTCAATATCGTTTGGATTGATATCTTCCCAGGCACCATAATAAATGGCCCCATCGAGTACAATAAGCGGACTCGTACCGGCATTAAAGGAAGTCCGCCCCCGAATCTGTAAACTTCCTCCGCCTTTCGCACTTCGGTTATAGCCTACGTTAACACCTGCCGTATTGCCCCGCAATACATCGCTCAATTGCCCGGGTGCTTCGTTTTGCAATTTTTCGGTGTTCACCTGCGATACCGCACCGGTTAAATCCCTTTTACGTGTCGTTCCATAACCAACAACCACCACTTCATCCAAGTTGGCCACTTCCTGGGCCAGCTGTATTTGTAGGGTAGTACGATTGTTAACGGGTATCTCCTGACTGATAAAACCCACGAAGGAGAATAATAGGGTTCCCTGCGGATTAACATCATTCAATACAAAAGCACCCTTATCATCGGTACTGGTTCCTTTCGTTGTTCCTTGTACCCTGACCGCCACCCCCGAAAGCGGTTCGTTACTTTCGACAGAAACAACAATCCCTTTTACCGTTATGCCTCCTTGCCCAAATGCCAACCAATGGATATGGAACAGGAACAAGAACAGAAATAGCTTACGTTTTTTGCCATAGGTTAAGCATAAAACACTTCGTAGAAAAGTTTTCATCATAATTTAGTGTCCTTTAATTTTAGGCAGGTATTAGATCAATACCCAATTGGTTATTTACTTCGTAAAAAATTAGTGAGATAAAATTAGGAATAGTACACCATCTTTATGCTGTATTGAAAGGTTTAAGCACAACGAATAGGGCAAAAATCACCTTTAGGTTCATGTTCAAACGTTGGAACTATTTGGCGGCTATCAGGTTTTAGCTATTAGCCATTAACGACTTGTCCGCCTACTGACGGATTAGCCTTTAGCTTTATTTCCATTATCTTCTCGTTTTTACTATTAATTCTCCTCTCGTCCCCTATTTCCTTTAAGCTTTTCGCTCCAAGCTTTATACTTTACCGCTTTCCTTAGCTATCTCGTGCTCTTTAACCCACAAATAAGCAACAACCAAATAAAGCCAATATCCAACTTCCGATGGCCGCTGCACGCAATCGATTGTGCAAATTACGCAATCGATTGCTTCTATATCGCACTTTGCGAGGCGGTTATTTAACCTTAAATTGCTAAGTCGATTTTTTTGTAACCCATAAAATTGACAATAACGAACACATACTGATCTATCAATTTAACACAAACCTCCATGATTAACTTTCTATTAACTTCCACCAAAAAAATGAAGAAAAAGTGGATTAGCGGATTCTCGCTTTCCATCTTATTCCTGGTGCTATGCAATGCTGTGATGGCACAATCCTTTCAGGCAACGGGCAAGGTAACCGATCCGGAAGGTAATGCTTTAGCGGGTGTAACCATTACAGAAAAAGGCAAGGTAGACAATGCAACCCAAACGGATGCTTCCGGTCGTTTTAACCTGACAGTAAGTACCGAAGAGGCCTTATTAAGCTTTCGTTTCATCGGCTACCGTCCCAAAGAAGTGATCGTGGGCCAAGCCAGCAACGTGGTACTGGAACCTGAAATCGCCAATCTGGATGAAATTGTCGTAACCGGTTATTCGGCACAGAAAAAAGGTAATGTAACGGCAGCAGTCGCGACACTTGATGCCGAAAAATTAAAAGACGTTTCTGCTCCAAGTGTTAGCGGCCAATTACAGGGTAAATTAGCCGGCGTAGATGTCACTTCGGCCACGGGCCGACCCGGTGATAATCCAAATATCCGGATTCGTGGAAGAAGTTCCATCAATTCTGATGTCGACCCGCTGTGGGTGGTTGATGGCGTCATTATGCACAGCATCCCTAACATTAATCCGAACGACATCGAAAGCATGTCTGTACTAAAAGATGCGGCAGCAACCACCCAATATGGATCACGTGGAAGCAACGGGGTTATTGTTGTCACCACAAAAAGTGCCAAAGAAGTAGGCGTTTCTACGTTCAGCGCCAATTTGAAGAGTGGATTTACCCGCTTTAACAATGGAAAATTCAAATTGATGAACAGTCAGCAGTTATACGATCAATTCCAGCTATTTGGCGAAGATACCGGCATTACCGATGAAGTATTAAAAAATGATTACGACTGGGTAAAAAACGGCACGCAGGATGGTATGCTGAACGATTTAAGCTTAAGCTATATGGGCAAGACCGATAAGGTAACAATCTATGGAAGCGGCAATTATTATTCGGAAGAAGGTTCGGTAAAAGGATACAAATACGATCGTTGGACGGGCCGTCTCAACCTCGATTATGAAGTCAACAAAAAGCTGACCCTCCGCCCGAAGATCTATACCGCTTATACGGCCACAGATGATCGGCAGCATAGCCTTTATCAGATGTATTTAAATATGCCTTGGGATAATCCTTATGATGCCGAAGGTAATCTCATCAACGCCCAGGAAGCACCGCTTTGGTACGGAAGGGATTACAGCAATTATTTGTACGACCTGCAGTATAATTATGGAAAATCCAATATTTTTGATTTTCAGTTCAATGGCAATTTTGATTATAAATTTTCTGACCACTTTACTTTCGTGTCCACGAATAACATTACTTACTATAATTCCACCGATCTGTCTTATACCGATCCAAAATCGATCTCCGGCCAGGCTACCGAAGGAAGTATCTACAACGGTTCTGCCCGCCGGGTTACCCGTTTCACTAACCAAATGCTGCGTTATAACCAGTCGTTTGGCAAACATGAAGTAGGTGGTTTTCTAGCTTACGAATATATGGATTATCAATATTCCGACCTATCCGCCACAGGCGCCGGGATTGTAACCGGATCGGAAATTCTTGGCAATGCCGCAACAGCCCTCAATTTTGGCGGCGGGAAAAACGACTATTCGGCCCAATCGGGAATCTTTAATGGAACTTATAGTTACGACAATCGCTATAATGTACAGGCATCGTACCGTTATGACGGATCCTCACGCTTTGGAAGTGAACGGCGATATGGGAACTTTTATTCCATTGGGGCTGCCTGGAATATCCATCAGGAATCCTTCTTTCATCTTAAGCCGGTGAACTATTTAAGGCTCAGAGGGTCTTACGGTAAGGTAGGAAATGTCCCTAGCGCGCTTTATGGTTCTTATGGATTATTTCTCCTCGATCAGCAATACAACGGGTTACCCGCGGCTTATCCATCTCAGTTAAGTAATAGCCGCCTCACTTGGGAAACCTCAAAGTCTGCTGATCTTGGTGTGGAGTTTGGCTTATTTAATCGTCTGGATTTCACTTTAGATCTCTACAACAAAAATACAGACGGACTTCTTCATTATGTACAGCTTCCGGTAACCTCAGGTTATGATGGTTACTACGACAATATCGGTGCGGTACGGAATAAGGGAATCGAGTTCAGTATTGGCGCTAATATCTTCGAGGCCAACAATCCTTTCCAATGGCATATCGACTTCAATATCGCTAAAAACAGCAACAAAATCACAGAATTAGCTGATCACAAAGATCAGTCGGCAGGAAATAAGCGCTATGCGGAAGGCAGGGATATTGACTCCTGGTATATGCGCAAATGGGCAGGTGTTGATCCCGCCAACGGCGATCCATTGTGGGAAGTGGTCGATCCCACCACAGGAGCAGTTACCACGACCAACAATTACAACAGTGCCACCTTACAGTTTGTTGGGACAGCAACACCTAAATATTCTGGCGGATTCTCTTCCAGCATGAATTATAAAAACTTCTTTCTGAATGCCACCTTTGCCTACAGCAAGGGTGCCTTAGCCTACAATAGCGGACGGGAATTATTCGATAGCGACGGCGCTTATCCCTATTACAATCAAATGGTACTTCAGGATGGCTGGTCGAGATGGACACCTGAAAACCCAGATGCTACCCATCCACGTTTAGTGTATAATGGTGGAACGAATTCCAATAAAACATCATCCCGATATTTAGAAGACGCCTCTTTTCTGCGTATGCGGAACATCACATTCGGCTACCGGGCGCCACAAAAGTTTGCACAGAAGTTACGGGTTAAATCTATCGATGCCTATGTATCGGGAGATAACCTATGGACCGCAACGGAGTTTTCTGGAGTAGATCCCGAATCTGCCTTGTATCCTGCCGTTAGAAAATCGGGCAATGACAATGTCGCCGGTGACGCAACAAGCTCGTATCCGGCGCCTAAGCGCTTTACTATTGGTGTTAATGTTTCCTTTTAAAAAATAAACAGATGAAAAGAATTTCACTATATATCCTTACCGCACTCTCCTTAAGTATGGGTGCCTGTAGCTTGGAAAAAGAACCTTATGATTCGGTTACCGAAGACCAATTGGATCAAGTAGAAGGTAGCATTGAATCGGTATCACTGGGCAATTACGCCCGTTTAAAAAGCTGGATCGACAATTGGCATCGTGTAACGGAATATCCAGGCACCAATGTGGCCCTGAGCGGAACAACCACCGATAACCTCTTTTATTCTTATAATTACAACCGTTTGGTAACCAATTCTCGGGTAAACGATTTTTGGCAACAATCGTATAAGGTGATTGTCGGCACCAATATCGTGCTTAATCAGCTGCAAGAAGGCAGCAGTGATGCCGATGATGAAATGATTGCTGAGAATCTTTATCTCCGGTCTATGCTCTATTTTTACCTGACCAACGTTTTTGGAAGGCCTTATAATCAGGGACTGGATAACCTGTCCGTTCCCTTGAAATTATCGGTCGACCCCAACGACAACCCGGCAAGGGCGACGGTAGGCGAAGTGTATCAACAAATTGAAGCCGACTTACTCAAGGCAGAATCTTTATTTACTGAGACTAAAGAGAATATTTATGCGTCTAAAGAAGCGGCGCAAGCGCTCTTGGCCCGGGTATATCTATATGAGGGCAAAAATCAGGAAGCTATAGCTTATGCCGATAAAGTGATTAATTCAGGTCGATTCTCTTTGGTGGGCACGTCGCAGTTGTCAAGTTATAGTACGATGACGCCGGAATCGAACCCAGAGACGATATTCGCTGTTCGATTTGTTAAAGACACTGATTATCCAGATAACGGCTGGTACACCGTGGGCTCGCTGTATGCTACAATAGACGGCGCCGGCTGGGGTGAAATGTATGCATCCAGACGCTACCTGGAAATGGTGCGTGAATATCCTTCCGATGAACGGTATAAATTCATCGCTCCGCAATATACCGGAGTGGACGAAACCTGGGCGCTATATGTTAATGATACATACGGTTATGCACATCAGGTCGTAACGAAGGTTGGTGACGATTATCAATATACCGAAAACGGAAGCATCAAGACGTTAAATAAAGCCCCGAATAAAGTGGGTGGCTATGACTATTCCATATCGGTTGGAGGTAAGGACCGGAAGGTATTGATCGACCAAGCCATGGAAATGCGTAACGGCTTCCCTAAATATTATATCTTAAAGTGTTCCGGACAAGAAGGTCAGGGCCATTTATGGTCGCCCGTTATTTCCCGTTTGGCCGAGCTTTATTTAATTCGCGCCGAGGCTAACGCTAAATTGGGAAATGCGCAGCTCGCTTTAGATGATGTAAACCGCATCCGTACACGGGCCGGCATTCCGGATGTGGGCCTGTATACATTGGCCAACCTAGGCGATAAGACAGCTTTTGATATCGTAATGGAAGAACGGCAATTGGAACTGGCTTGGGAAGGACATAATAAATTCGATACTTTCCGAAATGGGCTGACACTCGACCGTCGGTATCCGGGCACGCACCTTTCCGGTGCAAGCCCTAAATTAACAGTCGAGCCGAGTTCGAATGATGTCATTGAATATATCCCCGAATCGCAGATTACTGCTTCCGGAGGTGTACTGGTGCAAAACCCTTAAACTCAAATCAAGAAAAAAGGTGGTTGATCTCAGGTCAACCACCTTTTTTGATTAAATTACCGTCTAATTTTCATATAACTGCACAAAACTTGCTGCATTTAAAATGGGAATACCTCGAAACGGATGAAGTACAAGTACGCAAAAAAGATCAAATGGTAAATCGATCTACTTAAAGTCCTCACCCGACAACGCATATTCTTTCCCCCTTACAAGATTTACTTCCTTTACCTTTCCCTGATAAACCAGCCTTTTCCTGCCATTTTGATCGGCCTTAAGGCTCACCTTTTTTAGCTTCCCATCTTCCCAACTGATATCCACCGTAAAACCTCCTCTTGCCCTTAACCCGTTGATCGCTCCACTTGCCCAGGCTGTAGGTAAGGCCGGTAATAGCTCGAAATCATCAGTTTGCGACTGGATCAGCATTTCCGCAACACCGGCAGTTGCCCCCATGTTACCATCTAGTTGAAAGGGGGGATGGGCATCCAACAAATTTGCATAAGAGCCAGATCCTTCGCCGTCATAATTGATGGTTCCCGACGGTTGTTTATTGGCTCCCGCTGGTTTGATGATCATCGTATACAATTGATGTGCACGATCGCCATCCTTCAACCTCGCCCAAAAGTTCACTTTCCAGGCCAGCGACCATCCAGTAGCTTCATCTCCCCGCGCTTCCAGACTCACCTTTGCCGCCTTGGCCAACTCAGGCGTAGTTAACGGAGAGATTTGTTTCCCCGGATGCAAGGCAAATAAATGCGAAACATGCCGATGTTTATCATTGGGATCATCCAAATCTTCTTTCCATTCCTGTAATTGGCCCCAATGCCCAATTTTTGGTGGTAAAATCTGGTCCCGAACACGGGCGGCACTGTCGGCAAAAGGTGTATCGCCCAGCAACTTGGCTGCATCCGCACAATTGTTCAAGATATCCCAGGCAATTTGGTGATCCATTGATGCTCCCCCGGAAATTCCTCCATGCTCCGGGGAATAGGAAGGAGAAGACACCAAAAAGCCGTTTTCATCGGGCGTTAAATAGTCTATCCAAAAATAGGCGGCTTCTTTCATGATCGGGTAAGCGGTCTTTCGCAAATAATCCATATCGCCATTAAACGCAAAATGCTCCCAAACATGCTGCGTTAGCCAAGCAGCTCCACCGGGGAAGAAGCCCCAGGGTAGCCCCCAATTAACGGCTGTATAGCCAAAAGCATTGTTCATGGTATTGACTACCCATCCTCGCGTATGAAAAAAATCCTGTGCTGTTTGTCTTCCCGGGGCTACCAAACTACCAATATAATCGATCAATGGTTCGTGGCATTCCGATAAATTGGTTACTTCCGCTGGCCAATACAACATTTGTTCATTAATATCGGTATGATAATCGGCTGCCCAAGGTGGGTTAACGCTGTTGTTCCATTTTCCTTGGAGGTGCATCGGCATGGCACCCGGCCGGGATGATGCAATCATAAGATAACGGCCGTACTGAAAATATAGCTCCTCAAGACCTACATCTTGCGCACCTTTAAAATAAGCTTGCTGCCGTTGATCTGTAGGCCAGTCGTCACGATGTGAGCCTTGTAAATGAAACCGAACGCGATCGAATAGTCGCCGATAATCGCGAACATGTTCTTCTAATAAATTTTCGTAGCTGGTTGATGCTGCACCCTCCAGTCTTTGCTTAACGGTAGAAGCATAGTCGTTTCCCTTATAATCTGGGTAATGCATGGTATATTCCGTTGACGCTGTATGGATAACAATCAGCCTTTTTGCTCCTTTTACCCTTACTGTCCCCTCTTCATAACTAACTTCACCATCGGTAGTAAGCCGATAGGCGGTTTCAAAAGCTTGCTTATTATTCGGCACATAACCGGTAAAGGTATATTGATTATTCAAGAAGGTTTCTTTGGTGCGTGCTTGAGGTGTCGCATAGCTTATTTCATAGGTTTCGGGCTTGGTTGACGTGAAGCAATAAACCATTACACCCTTTGGATAGCTGCCAAAATAGGTACGCTGATAGTTATCCTTCCCTATGGCATAACTTATTCTTCCTACCGCATGGGCAATATCCAGCTCCCTCCGATAATTGCTCACCGCTGCTTCTCCATGTCCCAGCTTAATGTACAGGTCACCCATGGTTTGCTGCGCGCCGTAGTCTCCCCATTCCGTTGTATCGCCGGCTTGCTTCACCGGTGCCGCACCTAGCATTTCTTTATCGACCAACGCATTGGCTTCTTTTAACTTGCCTTCAGCGATAAGCTGGCGTACTGCAGACAAATGCTTCCAGGCATTGGGCCGATTTCCATTGGCGTAATGCGGGTTGGCTCCCGGGCCTCCCGACCATAACGACCCTTCGGAAAACTGCAGCTGCTCTGTTCCAATCCCACCGAAGAACATCACCCCCATATAGCCGTTGCCTAGAGGAAGAGCTTCCTGCATCCAGCTTTTTGCCGGTTCTTTATACCATAACCTGAGCTTATCTTGAGCCTCAACAGTCGCTGCCATCAGGCAAAACAGGATCAATAAGTATAGTTTATCTTTCATTTAACTAGTGCTATAGGTATTTCAATCGGTTTACTTTCTAAACGCAACAATACCGTTTTTCAACGAAAGTTAAAACAGCTATATCAGCAAGGTATTCCGCTATCTTAACTTCCACCAATTAAAAAAGGGCAGACCTTATCAGTTTGCCCTTTCGTATAGTAAAAACGGAAAAACACCTACAAAGCTTGTTCTTCCAACACTAGTTTTTCTAAAACAGGCTCCTTTACCGTATGTACCTCATTTTTTAAGCCGTTATTTTGCTGCTCAAAAATAGCAATGGTATTCTCTCCCTTCTTCAGATATACACCAGGAATGAAAAGAGTTTGCTGAGGGCCTACTTTCCAATAGCGGCCAATATTCCGCCCATTGATAAAGACAATCCCTTTACCCCATTGCGCCATATCGATAAAGGTATCACCCGTAGCATTCAGCGTAAATTTACCCTGATAGATCACCGGCATTCCGGCCAATGCCTTCTCCACGCTCGTGTGATTCGCCGCCGTGTTATCGTACACTTTCAAGCCTTTAACTGCCGCCGGCAAATTTGGTGCTTCATCCATGGGTAACCCCTGCATCATCCAATCGCCGGTAATTTCCATATCATTGATTTTAACCGGACTGATAATACCCTTTTTATTATGGATAATCTCCGCTCCATAATTAATCCGTCCCATATTCTCCACTAAAATCTGCAAAGTCGAGTTAAATGGGATATCGATATCCATTTCATATTGTTTGAAATAGCGATTCAGCTCACCCACTTTTTCACCATCCACATAAACCACGGCATAATCGCGCAAACCAGGAATACTTAGTTTACCGCTGATCGGTTGGTTAAACTGCTTAGAATATAAAACATAGCCAAAAGGCTGCTTCAGTTGTTCGAAAGTTAAAGGGGTATCGGCATGAACGGCTTCCACGGTAGCAGCCAAGTCCAAAGCGTTGGCCATTTTAGTTAACGGAATAGAAGGTATGGAAATAACCGGAAGTGGTTGAGGGATTGCCGGCAATTTATCTTTCGTATATTGCTGCATAACCGCACGTATTGAATCATATTTCGCTGTTTCCCAGCCTGCTTCTGAAATCGGTGCATCATAGTCATAGCTGGTCATATCCGGCTGAATGTCGTGTTTCTTATCATAGTTCGCCCCGCTAGTAAAGCCAAAGTTTGTGCCGCCGTGCACCATGTAGAAGTTAAAAGACACACCATTTTTTAAGTAAGTCTCTGTTTGTTTGGCAATGCTGCTAGCGCTGACTTTTGGAAAGGGTTCAGCCCAATGATCTAACCAGCCGGGATAAAACTCGGCAACCATGTAAGGGCCTTTGCCTTCATGGTATTGATTCACTACTTTCTTTAAATTTTCTACATTACCTTCTCCATTAGCCGTTGGCAATGCACCCGGCGTTGAACCGCCTTCAAATAGCCAACTACCATCTGAAGTAAACAGCGGAACGTTAAAGCCAGCTCCGATCAATTGTTCCTTAATCTTCGCATTATAGGTCTTGTGCTCTTCTAGCGGGATATCTTTGCGCTGCGCCACATAAGAACCGAATTCGTTTTCTGCCTGAACCATAATAATAGGCCCTCCTTTGGTAATCTGAAGATCACCTATTTCTTGACCTAGCCGATCCAAATACTTCTTGGTATAGGCCAAAAAAGCCGGATTATCACGCCTGATCTCCAGCCCCTCTACATTTTGCAGCCACCAGGGATAGCCTCCAAATTCCCACTCCGCACAGGCATATGGGCCAGGACGTAGAATAACCATCAGTCCTTCCTCGCCGGCTATTTTAATAAACTGGGCCAAGTCGTGATCACCTTTAAAGTTCCACTTGCCCTCCTCAGCTTCATGAAAATTCCAGAAAACATAAGTAGCTACCGTATTTAAGCCCAAGGCTTTTAGCATTTTCAGACGATGACGCCAATATTCGTGAGGGATACGGGCATAGTGCATTTCGCCCGAATGAATCTGGATAGGTTTCCCATCATAAACAAAATTGCCATCTTTGATTTCAAAAGTATGCTTCGCCTGTTGGGCAAAAACCGGAATAGCGGCGTAGGTAAAGGCCAAAAAGGTAAGGAAAATAATTTTCTTCATGAACGATAATACTTCTTCTATAACAACGCTCCTATTTGAGCAGCCCAATTATAGACAATAAATTAGGATTATACAATAAGCTGCCCTACGCAAACCATTGCGTAAAATCGGAATCAGGTTAAAAAGGTTTGTTCGCAGTTAATGCCTCCTCTAGCAAAACCGCTTCCTGCTGCAGTGCTTGTGGTAAAACCTGCTCCAAATCGAACTGATCGCTGATTAGCCGTTCCTTAAAAATGCTGGAAAAAGGAACATAATGAAGATGGAAATGCCAGTTATGCTGAAAATGCTCGTAGCAATTTCGATCAACTTTCAACAACTTCTTGTAGTCGACTACCAAATACTGTTCTTTATCCAGCTGTTCGAGATGCTCCTTTAGTTTTTGATTATAACAGATATGGATTTTCAGGTAAGTCTGCGCCATCTCTCGAATATAGGCCCTGGTGGCTTTTCTTTTTTTGTACAATTTCCATTTAAAATGGTCTATTTTACGGGTGTGCTGCTGTAACCATTCCCGTTCCTTGATAATCAAATCGCGCTTTAGCAAGGAAGACACGACTTCCTTAAAACTGCGGACAATAACCAAGTATTTAGCATCAGGCACCAATCGCCGATATGTTGGAAGAAACAAGCAGGTTCGTGGGTCTTTCCAACCCCAATCGACAGCTAATGACACGCGCCGTTGTATGCATGTTTTCAATTGCCCTTCAAACGGCTCCGGAACTCCAACAGCCTCCAAACAAGCCAGTCCGGTATTGGAAAAGCCATTGGCCAACAATATCTTTTCATGAATGGCTAAGAATTCCTCGTCTTCATAATGACCATCTGTATTCCCAACTCCCGCGCCGAGTAGTTTATCGCCTACGTATAAACCGCATTTATGCAACCACTGCGTAATCAGCGAGGTACCTGATCGGTGCATACCCAATATAACGAGTGTTTTACCGCTATGCATATCCGATATTCAGTTCCTCTTTCCGAATCGTTTTGGCAATAAATCGATACAGCCGGTCAATGCTTTTATCCAAGGGTTCACAATCGGTTTTTACACAAAGATCGGGGTCTTTCGGTGCTTCAAATACCTGATTTACCCCAGTTAGGTTGTACACCTTATCGGGGTGCCCATCGGGCAATTGCGATCGGCGGTATAACCCTTTGGTATCCCTTTCCATCAGTTTTTCCACTTCGCAATGGATATAAACAATTTTAACCTGCTTATAAATCGCCTTGATTTCTTGCCGAATTTGCTCAAAAGGGTTGATGGCGCTGATGATGGTAATGATTCCTTTTTTAGAAAATTTATTCGCCAAAAAACTCAACCGACGCATATTTTCCCGTCGATCACTTAATGAGTAGCCTAAATCTTTAAAAAGCTGACCTCGGTACTCGTCGCCATCAATAACCTCACAAGGTAAGCCTTCTTTTTCCAATTTCTTAGAAACAGCCGTGCTTAAAGTACTTTTTCCGGCCCCCGACATCCCGCAGAGTAAAATAATCATGCAGTTTCTCTAATAAAATTCAACAATACAACCTCTTCTCAGCTTTTAAACGATTTTTTTGCTTAATAATTATAGATTGCGCATTAAATTTAAAAAAAGGGGCTGTTTTATGCTACCATTGTGACGATACCGGGCGATTTAACGCTCGAACGATAAAGAAAGCGGTATATGCAGTTCATCGTCAACATCCACCAGCATATTTTCTGCCGTAACCGCCAAATCCACCTGCCGAATGTCATCCCAAACTGCCTTCAACACCATTTTAGTTTGTTCTTTTCCTTTTAACGTTATCCTTCCCAAAGGATAATCCTCTACCATATATGGTGCATCAATTTTCAAACGAAAAGGTATGTCGGTCAGATTTTCGAGGTTAATCTCAATAATGGGCTCACCATTTCTTTCTTTGAAATTGGCGCGCCATTTTACTGCCGCTTTAAAAAAGGGCTCCAACCATTCTTTTCGTCCAATGAATACATCATCATTGAGTACGATCGTCCTTCGCTCGAACAACGCTTCTTTAATGGCTGCTGCATCCCTGCTTCGGGCCAATACTAACGTCATGGGCCTACGTTTATCCCGGTAACGGTTGGCCATCTCATAATGCTCATCGGAGTTACCCAGCATGGTTAGGTTATATTTCATGGCCAACTCATGTGCAATAATGTTATACCGGCCCGAGTTGACCACTTCTACACCACCTAAAATATGTTTGGCCAACAGCTCCTGATGAAATTCAGTAAAAATGTTCCGATCTTTTTTATCCCACCAAGCATAGCCTGGATGGTTATAAATGACAAAAGCCCCTTGCCGCTGTACTTCAAGGAAGGGCGCCATCAGTTCTTCACGTTTAATGGCATCTTTCATAATGAATTGCTTATGCGTGATTTTCATGTAATCATGCGGGATTTTGTTGGCGTCCTGAACAAACAACGCATTATTGTGGTACGGAGGAACCCGTGGCGAGATCTCCACACCATTGATTACAATAAGTTTACTGCCCTTAGCACGATCCTTTCCAATTTCATACGATCGATTTAAATCGTGTTTTACCTCTTCCGGGAAACCTTCGTAATCGATATGTTCGGTCATCGATATGGCGTCCAGTCCGTCGCGTTGCGCTTCATAAACGCGAAAGCTCGGCCAGACGTGGCCATCGGAAAAAACCGTATGCATATGGAAATCGCATTTCAGGGTAACGTACCCCGGAATGTCTACCAATTGAACATTTTGCAAGACCGGCTCTTGCGCCTTAACCTGCATTCCTCCTAATCCGCCGAACCATTGCAAGGCAATGAGCATGCCGATTATTTTTTGTTTAAGCTATACATGGTTTATTATTTAACGCTTACTTAAATACGAAACCTGTCGCAGAACGGACAGGTTTCGCTACATCACTGATTGAATTATTGATCGCGTTACCTCTTATTCCCATCCAGGATTCTGGGTTAAATTTGGGTTCAACACGATATCGTTATTGGAAATGGGTTTAAAATATTTTTTATCATCAAAAACCCGATTTTCATCATCACGCCAAATCAAATGGCCTTTATTCCCCTCTGATAGCTTAGAAGCCACGCCATCAATGATGTAGTAGGTAACGCCATTTACCTTGGCATCAGGTAAGGTAGTCACAAAGGAAACATCCGGCGTACCGTTCCCATCCAAATCCATCGGTTTATTCATCTCCGGCACATAAATGCCACGCCACTGCATTTCCAGCAAACGGCCTTTCTTCCAACGTAGCAGATCGGTATACCGAAACCCTTCATAGCAAAGTTCAATGCCACGTTCGCGTCGTATTTCCAATAAATATTTATCGTTGATTTCCGGAAAATACACCTCCTGCAAATACGTGTCTGCCTGAGTTGGCTCAGCGGCGTCGACACCGGCACGGTTGCGCAAGGCGCCAATGGTTTGTGCCCATACCGAAGCTTCCATTTGTCCTAGTTCGGCCTTGGCTTCTGCATAATTTAATAAAATCTCGCCATAGCGCATCATGGAGATTGAGTTGTTCGACTCAGCTACGCCGTCGAGTCTTTTATCGTCTAAGCTGAATTTCAAGATATGATATCCCGTAAAGGTATAACCAAAATTAGGTGGTGCAGCCGAGCCATCCGAACGTTTATATCCCAGGGAACGGATGGTTTGCCCCAAACGCGGGTCACGGCCTTCCATCTCCCGTACAAATTGTATTGTGTCATACCCCGGAATATCAGTAAAGCGTGATCCATCGGTTTTCAGGTAAGTGTTCACAAATTGCTTGTTTAGCCCCCACCGTGCGCCGTAAGTTGCCGAATTGAATTTCCAGGTAATTTCATGCCAACGCTTCAGCCCGTCATTATAGATAACGGCCCACATGACTTCAGTAGATTCTGGATCCTGGCTGATAAATAAATGCCGGTAGTCTGTCGTCGGACTACCCGTAGTATACAGGCTATACTGTTTGGAGTCGATAATCTGTTGGGCCGCATCAATCGCCTGCTCTAACCAAAAATCCGAAGTACTGGCTAATCCCAGTTCTGGATGATATTTCCTAAAGGTGCCTTCAAAGAGGCAAATGCGCGATTTCAGCCCTAAAGCTACCCATTTTGTGACCAAAGATGCCGTATTATCTTTTGTTGCCCTGATATTTTCAACAGCATAATCCAAATCAGCCAATACCGAATCCATCACCAAAGTCCGAGGATCCCGCGCTTTGTACAAATCAGGATCATCAATAGATAAAGCCTTTGAATACCAAGGCACATCGCCAAATTCTTTGACCATATCAAAATAAAACAAGGCCCTAAAGAACCGCGCTAAACCGGCATGGTGCCTTCTTGCTTCCTCTGGAATTTCTGGATTATTATACTGTTCTAAAAAATAGTTGATGTTACGCAGGTCCGTCCAATCCCAAGCCCCTTGGTCGACCGACGAATAATTACCGGCAATAAAGGTGGGCGAATTATTTTTTGAGGTGTATTCACCCATTTCATCAGCTTGAACAATAGCCAGCCCCGTAGGAATAAAGCGCTGATAAAAAGAAGTGGTATACAAGTTCAGATCGGCCTCTGTTTTAAAGAAACTGGACGGCACCAGCTTGTCGAAAGGCTCCTTTTCTAAAAAGCTGCTACACGAACTTACCATAAAAAGGAGAATGGGCATCGCCAATAACATATACAGGCATGCGCTGAATTTATTTTTGTGTATCATATCTTCAATTCAATTAAAATGAAACATTCAGTCCAATGGTGGTTGTTTTCAACATAGGATAAGCATAACCCTGCCCTGAACCATTAGTCAACTCGCCGAGAGGTGGTTCCATAACTTCAGGATCGAAGTTATCGGTATGTTTAAATAAACCAGAAAGCGTAAACAAATTCTGCGCTGTCACGAAAAGATTTACCCGTGATACTTTCAGTTTATCCGTCCAAGCTTGCGGCAAATTATAATCAACTGTCAATGCCTTCAATCGGAGATAACTCACATCTTGTAAATAACGGGTTTGCGGAGCACCCAAGGAACGGGTAACGCCTAAAGCAGTATATCCCCTATATCTTGGAAAATAAGCATCCGGATTCTCTTCTGTCCAATGATCTTCCATTAACTTCACTGGCTGATAACCGTAAGGACGGTTATACGGGCCCCAGAAGAGACCGGCCTCTGAGGCGAAATACCAATCGCGCTTGCCGATACCTTGGAAAAAGGCGCTAACACCAAATCCATTCCATCTTCCCGACAGGGTAAAGCCAAACTGGTAGCGAGGTGAATTATTACCGATTATTTTACGATCACCAGGGTTATCCACCGTATTATCTCCCTGGTTAATGACGCCATCTCCGTTCAAGTCGGCAAACTTCAGATCCCCGGGCAGCCATTCTTTATTGTTGGAGTTGGTCAGGAAACTTTGGTCGGCATGATTGGCAATATCCTCTTCTGAAGTGAAGAAGCCCAAGGTTTCATAACCCCATATCTCGCCGATCTCATGTCCTTCGTAATACGTGGCCGATAATAATTTGGTTGGATTATTGTAACGGTCGATAACCGACTTGCTATCCCATACCGAACCGCTGATACCCCAGGTAAAGGGTTTGGAAAAAAGCGTCGATTCGTGGTTATACGACAAGGTCAACTCCCATCCTTTGGTTGATAAATCGGCATAGTTTCCATAAGGTACCGCCGCTCCGAAAACGTTGGGTAAGGGTTGCCCCACGGTAAACATATCGCTTGTCTTCCTGTCATACCAATCGAAAGTAAGATTCAGTTTGTCTTTGAACAAACCTAAATCAATTCCAACATCAAAGGTTGTCGATCGTTCCCAGGTTAAGCCATCAGGGATAACCTCGGGCAATTGGGTGTAATTGGGTTGCAAACCTTGTAAAACCACACCGGCTTTACTTACCCCCATTTGCTCCAAATAGCGATAAGGAGCTACATTGCCATTTCCCAGCGATCCATATGAAGCTCGGACTTTCAAGTTGCTCAGCCAAGATTGAGCGCCCTCCATAAAGGATTCACGGGATAATACCCATCCTCCCGATATAGAAGGGAAGAAGCCATAACGCTGATTTTCCGGGAATTTAGACGAACCATCATAACGGCCATTGAACTCAATGAGGTACTTTCCATCAAAAGCATAGTTCACCCGATAGAATAAGCCCAGGTAAGCCCATTCATTTCCGCCGCCGGTGATGCTATAATTGGTACCATCCATCAAGTTGAAGTCGGGCTTGGTCGGATCCAAAATACCGTCCCGCTGTACGTTCAGGTTCTCCAGTCGCGAATTTTCAATATTTAACCCCACCAAGGCACTGAAATCGTGCTTGGAGGCGAACGTCTTCGCGTAGTTCGCCGTGGCATTACCGGCCAGGTAGCGGGTATCTTCATTGAACTGCCGCAGTAGGCTCCTGCCAAATCGCGAAGTAACTCCTGGCGCCGTGCTATAATACATGTAGTTATTGGCCCTTGTTTCCTTTCCGATGGTTTTGGCATATGTAAAGTCGGTTTTCAAAGTTAACCCTGCCAGTGGCTTAGCTACCAAGGCCGCAGTATTTCTAAAATAGGTATTGGTCTCATCTGAGCCATTATTGCCGTCCATAAAAGAAGCAATACCCGTGTACACCGCCGAATGGGTATAAGTGCCGTCGGGGTTATATAAAACGGCCATCGGGTAGCCTTGATGCTCAAACTGCCGCCAGATATTGCCATCACCATCGGCAAACATCGGATAATGGTACGAATAAGTGCTGAGCTCCGTATTGTTTTGGAAGTCGAGCCATTTATTAATCTTCACACTTCCCTTTCCGCGCAGGTTATAGCGGTTGAATTTATCCGAATTGTATTTAAAAATCCCATCTTGGTAGTAATAGCGACCGGAAATGTAATAGTCGACTTTCTCTGACCCGCCGGATATATTCAATGCCTGTTCGGTAGCAGGCATCTGGTCTTTGTAAATGAAATTATACCAGTCGTTATTCCCAAAATATTCATACCGGCCCAGCGACTCGTTATACACCACTTCGGGCAAGCTCGGATCCTCAGCATGTTCCTTTAGCCGTTCCAGGTAATCCAGCGAAAAAGGGAAAATATTGTTTACCGATATGGGGTTCGACTTATAATCGTACCAAGCGTTAAAGGCGTCATTGAAGTTTTTTGCCCATTCATAACCGTTGGTAACCAATTTCGGCTCCACCGTACGCTTATTGATCGAATAGTTGGAGCTAAAGTTCACTTTGACCTGCCCTTTAACGGGATTCTTGGTAGTAATCAATACCACGCCAAAAGCCGCTCTTGAGCCATATACCGCCGCAGAAGAAGCGTCTTTCAATACGGTTACACTCTCAATATCGTTCGGATTGATCCGGTTCGGGTCGCCTTCCACACCGTCAATCAGTACCAAGGCGCTTCCCCCAGCTCCGATCGACGTCGTTCCACGGACGTTATAGGTGGCCCCGCGTGTCGGACTTCCATCCACCATCTTGATGTTCAGGTTGGGAAGTGTTCCTTGGAGCATACGGGTTAGATTCGGTGCAGGCCTATTTTCCAGGGTGTTCGCACTGATTTGGGAAACCGCTCCCGTTAAATTGGCTTTTTTCTGTGTGCCGTACCCTACTACCACCACCTCGTTTAGGTTGCCTTGGCCTTCCTCCAATTCGAAATCTACCGAAACCGTCTTGCCCTCCTCTACTGCTACTCCGGCTTTTTGCTGGCTGACGTAGGAAATGTAACTCACCATTAAGGAATAGGTCCCTGGATTAAGTGCGATCGAGAAACGGCCATCCCCATCGGTACTTACCGTCCGGTTAATCTCCACCACTTTGACGGTCGACCCGGCCAGGGGCTGCCCTTTTTTGTCCTTAACCGTTCCGACGATGCGTCCCATCTGCTGTTTTCTGTACAACAAAATGGTATTCCCCCCTTTTTCGGTATAGGCGATAGGTTCAGCTTTTAATAGTTTATCTAACACGTCTTCAACAGGCACATCCTCCAGTTTCAATGATTTTATTTTTCGGTCTTCTAATTTTAATTCTGCAGCGTCGAAGATGAATTCCAAATGCGCTTGTTGCTGCAATTGCTGAAGGGCCTGATATAAATTAATGTGAGCAAATTGGATATCCACGTTTTTTTTCAACACCTGCCCTTCAGAAGGCATAGCTTGAAGTAATTGGGATAGTGCTATTAATATAGTATGGATTAAAATTGTCGTACGCATGACTTTTCGTATGAACAATGGCGTTTTCTTCATATTTTTGTATACTTAGTAAATTGTTGATCATAGCATTACTGAGCGACTATGTGTTAAGGGTCTCAAGCTTTTACATAGTCTTGTATCTTTCGGCGGGGGTCATTGGATCCCCGTTTTTTCTTTATGGGTAAATAATCAGGTCATTTCCTTTCCTCCTATAATGATTTTTGTGTATGGCACAGATCAGGTCCATCGTCTCTTCCAAACGCCGATCGGCACGGATAATAAGATTGTATTGATCGTCAGCCGTTTTTGGGTCCTCACTTTTCAATGTGACGCCATACATATTATGCATGGCAAGAGCCAGTTCGCTAAAACTGGCTTTTTCCAGGTATTGCCGCCCCGTAATCCAGGCACTGGCATGGAAGGTGTTCAGTGAAGTCTTTTGAATTGTTCCATCCTCCTTACGATAGCGTATCGCTTCATCTTTGTTCAGCACCTGAAGCAGGCCACGATGGTCGGCCAGCTGAATCCGGCCTGTTTGCACCGCTACGGAAATATTGGCAAGCTGCGCATAGGCATTGACATTGAACGCCGTCCCTAATACCTGCACCTGTAAACGCTTGGTATAAACCGCAAACGGACGTCGATCGTCTTTGGCCACGTCAAAGAAGGCCTCGCCTTCATCCAAGTATACTTGCCGGACGGTATCAGAAAAAGCTTGTGGAATACGTAAGTTCGAATTTGCATTGATATGCACGGTACTCCCGTCGGGTAAAGTGAGTTTCTTTACTTGCCGGGTATCGGTGCGAACTTCCAACATGGTAGGAACGGCGGCCCCTTCTCCATTTTTTATTGATTTACGGGGATTTTTCACGGCAAACCACCAGGCAAAGCCCGTCGTCGCAAAGGTAAGGGTGATTACTGCAGCAATCCTTCGCCAAGCAAAAGATGTTTTCGACGACTGTTCTACTCTACCGCTCCATAATGCCGAACGGATGCCGGCATCCAATTGTTGTTCCAGCTCTTGTTTTGCCTTTTCGTCTTCCAATCCGGGCACACCCTCCGGATTGTCCCCAAAGGAATCATACCAACGCTGCATCAAGGCCTTCTCGTCTGCTTTTAAGCGACCTGTGTAAAAAGCATTCAACAATGCCTTGAATCTTTTTTTGTTCATAAACTATCTCATTCGGGCTTAAGGGTCTTTCCTTCGCCTTCCTGATAGTAGTAGCACTTTCAAGCCATTCGTCCCCGAGAAAATGGTTATCTTATTTTTATGATTAGGTTAATAAAATGTAAACACCAGGGTGGTGTCAGTCGATCAATATACTGCAAATGACAAGAAATATCGCCAGATAGTCTTCTGGGAAGCGTTTCACCAAAGCTTTCCGAAGGCGGTGATTGCCTTTGGCCAAGTTGTTTCTGACAGTTTTCTTAGCCAGATTAAGCGATAGGGCAATTTCATCCACACTATAATCACGAATGCGTAATTTAAACACCTCGCGCATGGTTTCCGGCATTTGCTCCAACTCCGATTGTAAGGTATTACTGAGATCCTGTTCACTGAGCAAATCCCGCATTTCACTTTTCACGGTGATCATCCGCTCATAGAGGTAAGAAAATACTTTACTTTGGATCTGTTCTTTACGAAAATGAGCGATCAGTTGATATTGTAATGCGGAACGGAGATAGGCCTCCAAAGATTCGTTGATCACAATTGCATCTTTCTGTTTCCAGCAATATACAAAAACTTCCTGCACCATATCCTTAGCCAGATCCTCATCACGCAAACGCCGATATGCCAAGACATACAACAATTCCCAGTACTTTTTGAAAATAACCGGATAGTTCTCCTGGGTAAATCGTATAGACGTTTCTAGCTGAGTAACTGAAGGATGATCCATGAATACCGGGCATACAACTTAGTACATGCACGGAAACAAAGCTAAAAAATTATGCTATTGGGCTAAGTTAAGTTATTATTAATTTTCACGTCAACACTTTTTCAAGATTGAGATCAACCAAATGCCCTTTACTCAGGATCAATTGGTGTTTTCCAGTCTACAAATTTTCCCGCAACACAATCGATACTACCCGTTATTGGGTCATAAACCACTTTGGATAATAAGGGTATAGGCATGGTAATTTTTTTCTGTTCTGGATGGTGTGTACGGTTATGATAAGTTTGCACTTTTTTGGGTATTACTGGTTTACCGTTCACCACGATATGGTCAAATACAATATGGGCTACCGGTATATCCTGATAATAAAGGGTCTCAAAAGGCAGATCTCGATTTTTAGCGAAATTGATGGCTGCACCATATTGCTCCAAAAATATCGTAAAGCCCGCGGCCATTTTTAGCCGCTTTCCAGGAAAAGCCAATGACCCAATTGTGGTAATCTGATGACGTTCCAGATCTTCTATTGTCATGGTTACCCAACTATGTTCATATTCTCCCCAAGAGAACATCAAGTCCTTTTGATTCGCACTATCAGGCAAGACCTTACCAGGTACATAACCCGTTTTTGATAAAGTTAACCGATAGGTACCTTTTCCCCATTTCAACTTATTGCGCACGCCAATAAAATCGCCTTCTCCATCGCTGCTTGCATAGTAACCCTCCGTTCTCAAGGCCGCAGTATCCCGTTCATACCAACGGGAAAAAATACCGCCACGTCCAATTTCTTCGTCCTTTGATCCTCCAATGGGCTTTCCACCGGAAGCAGTTTGTATGCCGCAATAAAAGGGCATATAGTTGAATGCCGTATTAAATGGAGAAATATAGAATTTGTAGCTATCCGGCAGATCATCCTTTACCGTAATATCGATACTGATGTTCTGGAAATCCGTCACAACGGAATCGAGCGACACCATCGTGTTGATATAATGCAAAGGAGGTAATACAATGCTATCCGGATAAACCATATCGGATTGCATTTTCTTTTCCAACTCCTTATACAGATCGGAGTTTTTATATTTTTTCTTGTAATCTGCTTTGGTTTGCGCCAGCAGGGTTGTCATGGAAAGACCAAGCATAAAGCACCCAAACAGAAACGAGCGTAAAGCGATTTTTTTCATCCGTTCTTTTTTATTCATTTAACATGTAATAGCCATACCGCATGTGCGGGTAGTTCCTTCTTCATCTGAAGGGAAACAGTTTCCCGTTTCCAAAGATCCTTAATCTCCTTATCTGGTTCATTTACTACTTCATTCAAAATCAAGGTACACGTTTGGTCACTTGGGTTTAAAACCGCTAAGGCCTCCGAACCGTCCGCCAAAGGTTTTCGCCATACCTCCAAACCATTACTTAGTGTTTTTTCCAACGTAGCGGCCCTTCCTAATGCATCCTGATCGAGGGCAATCACTTCTTCATTGGTTAGTAATGAGCGCGTGAAATCATCCAACTCCTCCAAATTCGCACCAATTAACAAAGGGGCACTCAACATGCACCACATACTGAAATGGGTGCGTTGCTCCTCCTCGGTCAACCCATTTTTTCGCTTTTCACCATCACCATCGTTCCCGCCTATGGTACCGATCTGTAGGATATCCGGATCATTCCAGTTACCTGGTTTAACAAAGCCGGCTTTATCCGCCAGATTCTTCATGGCACTGTATACCGATTTCCAATTATCCCGAATATCTTGCCCGGTTCGCCACAATTGTCCACCAACTTCATCTCCCCAGCTCCATACCTCATTCATCCCATATTGACATAAGGCATAAATAATATCTCTTTTTTGTTTCCTCAGCGCGTCCGACATTAGGCGATAAGGCTTTTTGTATTCCTCCGGCGAATCATCTTGAGCATAAGCTCCGTAACTGCACCAATCGTACTTCAGATAATCAAAACCCAACGCTGCCCAATACGCAGCATCTCGGTATTCATAACCGTAACTGCCCGAAGCACCCGCACAAGTAATCGGACCAGGCGAAGAGTAAATACCTACTTTAAAGCCATCGGCATGTAATTGCCCGATCAGTCCCTTCAAATCAGGGAAAAACCGATTGGGTACCAGATTTCCTTGTTCATCCCTTACCGAACCTTGCCGCTCGGGCAGGTTATCCGGTCCTTCATAATACGTATAAATGGGTTGTTTACGGCTTTTAAGGCTTTGCCAAACCGTATCCTCCCTTGGCGGTTGCCGTGCCCAAGGATCATCAATTTCAATCAAATTCCAACCATACTGCTGCAATCCCTTTTCTTTCAAAATAGCTGCCGTGCGTTCAATCTGTTCTTGGGTAACGTGCCGACCGTAACTATACCAGCTGCTCCAGCCCATGGGCGGAGTAAGCGCTAACCGATCGCCGACAACCAAGGTAAATTGCTTTTTTGCTATGCCGTCTGTCGCCTTTACTGTCAGCTCCATGGCATATTTGCCTGTTTGCTTTACATTACCCGTCATCACGGCGGTCTTTGCATTTAACCGAACACCTTTCGGCAAACCTTGGGCGCTTATCCGGAAAGGACCGCGAACCTGTACCGGAATGGTATATATAAAATCCTTTCCCGGCCGTGCTCCATAAACCTCCGGGCCATTGATTTTTGGCTGGGCAAGTAAATGCGACCACTGGCTTACTAAGCCAACTAATGCCAGCAAAATCGCTATCCGTATTTGATTAACCATTAGTTTTCATTCTTTTTAGATAATAAGGTATTCAAAAGCTGAATAACCGACTCAACCTCTTTTAAAGGATTCCCCTGTGCTTTTACAGGATAAGGTTTGGTGTTAAACACCCAAGCCTTTTCCATTTCAAAATAGGCAATATTTTCCGTTTTCTCCCCTTTTAATTGTTCAGATAGGTTGGCATAAAAATGCTCCCATCGGGGCAGATAAAAATCCCTGAGTATTCCGCCCCATTCTTTATGAGCATAATCGTGCAGGTCTGTCGCCGCATTATTGTCAGGACCCCATATCGAAATCTGCATTTTCGCATTTTTTAGATTCAGCTGCACCCGCTCTGGATCGCCATCGGCATAATCCGCTGCCTCCTTTAGCCAAGTTCCCAGCATAAAATCGGTATGGGTATTCAGCAATTGATCCTGCTGCTTGAGCATTTGGAGAAACAAGCTACTCATTTCCGCCAATTTTTTTTCATCTTTTTCATTAAACGCTTTTATTGAAGCTTGATATACCAATCGGGCATGGTCAGCCAATACCTGCCTGGCCAAATCCACCAGGTCATAACGAAAAGTAGGTAATTTCCGGTACCGATCGGCAACCTTCATAAACGACTTCAGTGCCTCAAAAGGAATTTTCGGATCATATTGTATTTCCTGAGGGCCCCAGGTTGAAGCACTGGTAAGGTTAAGATTAGGCCTTGCACAGAAAATAGATTCAAAGCCGCCCTGGCCGCTTTTTTGATAATTGCCATATAACGACTTGAGCAGCAACTGCCAAGCCTGCCACAGCTCGTCATCCACCGTTCCGTAACGAGATAAGAGGTAACGATGCAAAAGATTTTCTACCGGCTTACCATCGCCTTCCCAAGCGGTCCCCAAAGCCAGTTCGTATACTACCGGGTTATTTCTAATTCCTTCCGGGATAATCCCGACACCTTGCAAGGGCCCGCCTTGGGCAAAGTGAAGTGCCTCATAGGGTTCATGCACCAACTTGGGTAGCTGTGCCCCCATACCCATTTTACCTCCAAAATTATTAATGGATGCCCAGATCCAAGGGAAGCCGTAATACCCCTTTGTGCGCTCCCAATTACGAGCGCTTTCGCCAAACAAATCGATGATTAATGTCGTTTGTGGATTCAACCCCGTTAAAAGCTCCTTTTTTGGATTATTGCCCCACCCTTGCAGGATCCAGGTACTTCCTGGAATATGCGCTTGCATACTGGACTGCACTCCCTTGGCGATAGCCCTGATGTCCAAGCCTTGAATATTCCCTCCTTCGTGGAACAAATCGCCTCCAAGGAATAGGATATCCGTCCCATATAAAGTTTTCAACTCCCGGTAATAGCTCGAAGCCATCTTGGTAAATAGGGGATCTTCCGGCAGTAAAATCGACGGCCGTTGAAAACCACCTGCCCATGTTCCCTGCTCAATAATTTTTGCCGTTGGGTATTTCACCTTTAAGTTAGAAGGCACCATACCATAAAAGCCCTGCAATACCGGCTTTATCCCCAACTCCTTCATCCGTTTCAATAGCCGCTGCTGTAGGGAAGTCCATTTTTTAATTTGCCCATCGTTAACTGGCCCACCCCAGCCTTCCAGGTTACCCATTAGCCACCAGGCATTGAAGGCCGGACCCGGAATAAAAGCTTTAATCTCCGAATCAGTATACCCAAATTCCGCTAAGACCCGCTGCCATACCTCCTCGGTTCCCATCTGGGCCAGCATCAGATTTACACCGTTCAACGCCATCCAATCTACTTCTCTTTCCCAGTCTTCCCAATTATAAAAACTAAAGGAATAATTGTATGTACAATAATTTAAGGCATAGCGATAGCGGAAAGGTGTCGACCTACTTATGGTATCCTTTACTTGAGGCAATTGCTTTAAAGGAACGAGATGGTCCCCGCCATGTGTCAATTGTTGATGACAAACTTCTTTAAGGTAGTAATTCAAGCCAGTAGCCGCGGCGGATGCGGAAGAGGCTTCAATAACGAGCTTCCCGTCTTTGGAATAGAGCTTAAAGGCGTCTTCCCCTGCTTTTGATTGTGGTAATTGGAGCAAATCGATTTGCCCATGCATCCAGGGGAAACGGCGATTGATGAGCGAATCAATGCCGTTGAAGGGTTGGGCGTATGTATTCGTGAACAGCAATAGTCCAACAAAAAAAAACACATTCCTTTTCAGCCCTAGTTTGATCATCTTTACAAGTTTAAGTAATTTGAATGACACAATATCATCCATTTTAAGCAAAAAAAGCAATTCAAAAAGAGAGGCAATAAAAGAACGCCCCTCTTTTGAATTAAAATGCATTAATTTCAGCCATATGCGTATAGTTTGTTGCTCCATATGTGCTGGTTACCGTAAATTTGAAATAGCGGGCTTCAGCCGGTTCTTTCAAAAATACAATCGTATTATCGTTACTATTAGGAAGTGTTTCCGGGAAACTTTCCACCCTTTCCCAATGCTCGCCATCTTCACTCAGTTCGATATAAAATTCATCTGGTCTGCCAGCGTTGCTGTTTTGTCGCGCGGTAAAGGTAAAGCCACTGACCCATTGATTAGCGTTCATATCAATGGTAATATGGTGAGGCAATCCGGGCTCTGCCCCCGCCCATTGGGTATGCCAAAAGGTATTGATATCTCCGTCAATAGCATGTACGGCGTGCCCGTTATCCGGTCCCTCCCCGCTCACCTCTTCTGCCGATACTTCGACAACTTTCCAATCAGCTCGATTAAACACCGGTTTTGTCTCAGGTGTGGCTTCTATTAAAAAGTAGGTTGTCTGCAAATCCTCATTGATCATGACATCACCGGAAGTGGATGTTAGCGTGATGGGCAAAAGATAAGTTGTTTCGAAATCCAAATCTTTAGGATTGACCCATAGCTTCAAGGGTTCTGATGATTGACTGCCGATAGGTATCACCGTTGTTGTCGCTGATAATTCATAGATTCCCTCAGGTAGCGCCGGATAGTTAGTTCCTTTGCTTTCGTTATATGCCGATACCAACGCGGGATTAATCTCAAATTCGGCGGTAATCTCATTATGCAGTGGATCCAGTCCTCCATAAGCTGCTCCATAAACAATGCCTTGTACACTATCTTTTCGCACCAAGGTTTGTACCACTGTGTCTCTTGCTGCCTGAGGCATATACATCTTGGTATACTGTCCAGCATCCGGCACGATTACTTTTTTATCGCAAGCAGTGTAAATGATCCCAGTTAATAAAATAACTGGAATCATCATATTTCTCCATTTTCTTTTCATTTGATTTGATTGATTAAAACATCCCTGGTTACCATCCTGGATTCTGTACTAATTGTGGATTCTTATCGATTTCGCTTTGAGGAATTGGAAACAGATAATGTTTCTCCTGAAATACCCTAGGTTCACGTTCGGGATAAGAATAGCTGCCATCGCTATTTACCATAACATAATGAATCGGCTTATTGTCGACCATAGTACCGATTTTCCAACGCCTCACATCCCAAAATCGGTGATCCTCAAAAGCCAGTTCTATCCGACGTTCATGCCTTATTTTTTCACGAAGTTGTTCTTGTGATAAACCTGCCGTCAGTTCCGGCATATCTACGCGGCGTCTGATTCGGTTAATGTACTCGTATGCTTCATCAGAAGGGCCGGAAGCTTCGTTCAATGCCTCGGCGTAATTCAAAAACAATTCCGATAAACGCATTAGAATCCATGGCCGATATAGCGTATTGGAAGCGTTGTATAGATTCAACGGTTCATACATAAATTTACGCAGGAAATAGTTTACCGGCGGGTGGTCAGTTTTTAAATCAGCACCGCCTGGCCTGAAATCCATAGGATTTCCTTTCCACATCGCTCCCTGATATAGAACCGTTTGATAAAAGCGAGGATCCCGATCGACATAAGGGTTTTGAGGATTGTAACCCGATCCGCTCTCATTGATCATCTTTCCATTACTCATTTCATAAGAATCCACCATCTCCTGTATTGGACTTGTGCCGGCCCAACCTCCATCGGCATTGGAGTTTAACACCATATCCCACGACGCATATTCACCCCCATTCATACCTGTTCTGGTAAACAAAACCTCTGCATTCATTTGCTCCAGGAAAATCCGCTCATAAGCGCCAAAACCATCAACACTTCCCGTACTTAAAACATAGTTATTTGCTGCGGCAAAGTCTATGGCGTCTTTCGCTGCGTCAGCGGCCGCTTGCCAACGGTTTTGATCATTTCCGGGATTCAAAAGCGGGCTCGCATAATAAAGTGTTGCCCTGCTCCATAAAGCCTTTGCAGCCATCGCCGTAAAACGGCCAAACTGACTTTGTACATGCCGAGCGGGTAATATGGAAACTGCTCGATCGACATCTCCCTTAATAAAAGCCATTACCTCATCGACCGAATTTCTGGTTAATATAGTACCCTCCGGATCACTGGGCTCTAATACATGGTCTACGATAGGTACAGCACCCCACATCTTCATCAACTCAAAATAATAGTAAGCCCTCAAACCATAAGCCTCTCCGAGCATCCGTTCTTTCCGTCCAGGATTAATATTATCAACTGGAATCATATCATAGTGCTCAATAAAGTTGTTAACCCTCCGGATCGAGTTATAGTAATTGAACCAGAAAGATTGTAACGGAAAACTGGTCGAATTCCAATTCCCCGTATTGAAATCATTGGCATCGCCGGCAATGTCCCAAATCTGTTCGGCTTCATCTGTTCCCGAAGATAATACCCAGTTCTGATCACCTCCCGGTTTAAAAAGGCTCGGTAAATTGTTATAGGCATTATTCAGAAAATCTTCTGCCGATTCGATATTAGAAAACACTTCTTCGGCAGGAATAAAATCGCTGGGTGCTCTTTCCAGATAATCTTTACTACAGGCGTTAAACAGTATAGTAAACAAGGTTAGAGCTATACATTTATATAGATTATATCGTCTCATATTTATTAGAGTATTAGAGAAACACCAAAATTGATTACGCGCTGTTGCGGATAATACGTTACATTTTGCGCAGATTCCGGGTCTTGTTCTTTCATCCACATATTATCCCACAATGCCAAGTTTTGCCCATTTACAAAGACGCGGAGCGACTTAATTCCATAAGGGAGCAAAATTCGAGATGGTAATTTATAACCAATTTCTGCGTTCCGTAATTTTAAATAATCGGTTTTCATAATCCAGAAAGTCGAAAACTGGGTATTGTTAGACGTCCTCCTTGCTGATGGCAGTAAAGCATCAGCCTTATTATTGGTTTCGGCATTCCAACGTTGTGTCCAGATTTCACGTCCACGCAAAAAATAATCAAAGTTATTGGGCGTCAAACTTGTGGTAGAACCAGTAGCCCCGTTAAGCAGCACGCTAAAATCAAACCCTTTATAACTACCACCTAATGAAAAGCCAAAAACATAACGTGGAATATTCTGATTTTGAATGGGGATACGATCACTTGCATTCACTACGCCATCACCGTTGATATCGGCATATTTAATGTCACCAGGCAATACAGTAGCTGCAAAACTTTGTACGGGGCTATTCGCAATTTCATCCAACGAAGTAAATACCCCTAAGGCCTGATAACCTAAAGAATAACCGATCTCATGCCCAATCAAACTTTGATAAGGGAAAGCAGGTAAAGGTTGATCATTGGCTCGAATTTCATTTCGAGCATAAGTGGCCTGTATATTTCCGAAAAGGCTGAAATCGCCAAAGGCTTTATTGAACGATAACGTTCCGTCAAACCCGTGATTGAGTACTTCTCCAGTATTGCGCGCCGCTAATCCGCTTACTCCAACGTAATCGGGCACAGTGCCAGGATTTAATAAAATATCCGTTCTGTTTTCCCGGAAATAATCAAAAGTAAGATTGAATATATTGTTGGCAAAAGTGGCATCAAAGCCGATATTTAATTTTCTGGATTTTTCCCAGGTTACATTCGGGTTACCCACTCGGTTTTCATTATACCCCCCACCATTACCATCAGCAGTCGGGCCGAAAGAATAGCCCCCTCCAGAAGTATAATCAGATATATATATCCAACGAGCGGGTGGATTACCAATTTGATCATTTCCAACCCAACCCAAAGATCCTCTGATTTTCAAGTAACTCAGTCCGCCATTTTTGGGATAGAAGGATTCGTTAGTTAACACCCAGCCCGCCGAAAACGAAGGGAATACCCCATAGCGTTTGCCCGGAGGAAAGTTTTCAGACCCGTTGTACCCTAAATTGAACTCACCAAAGTAACGATCAGCAAAGCTATAAGTAAAACGAGAACTAATTCCCTGATAGGCATAAGGCAATTCATCTTGATTAACGCGCAGTGTACGGTTACCTAGCACCTGTCCACTTACCCGATGCTCACCAAATTGGCGATCATAGTTTAATCGCAAGTCTAAGTAGTTCCGCCGTTCCACACCTCCATCTCCACTGGTTGACAGATTGCTTTCCACGCGCGCCTGTTGATAGATCGGATTACCATCACTATCCAAACCCCTGTACCAGTATGAGTTATAATCTTGAGTTCTGGAAGTATTACGGTAATTGTTGTTCTGAAAAGTGATCAATCCCTGAACGCTTAAACCTTCTGTAATGAAATCCAACTGGTGTTTGGCCAGAAAAGTTCCGTTCATGGTATTACTATTATTGTCATAGTAACCAGATCGGGTTAACATCGCATAAGGGTTATGCCAATCCGTTGCCATAAACACCTTGCCTCCATGTGCAATAGAACCATCAGGATTAAATACACCGGTTACGTTTGGATTCGTCCTATTCATTGCAGCGAACAGACCATCTAAACCGGGGCCCGGGCCTTTCTGTTGTTCCAGACGACCCGCTACGTCAACTTGTAAAAAGAGACGCTTTGTTACCTGTAAGTCGATATTCGATCGAAAATTATATCGCTTAAAGCTACTGGTTATGCCATATTCATTATCCTGTTCGTGATCAAATAAAGCCCCTTGATTCAGGTAACTACCTGACACAAAATATTTGGCAAATTTAGAACCGCCCCTAAAATTAATATTATAGTTTTGTTGAGGCGCCTGATCTTTTAGCAAGTAATCGAACCAATTCACGTAAGGATAGGTATATGGATCACTGCCCGATCGGATATTTTCTAAATCTTCTTCAGTCCAAATCGTACTTTCGTACGTTTCATTATCATACAAAGCAAGGTCCTCGGCACTCATAATTTTGGGCAAACGGGTTGGTTGTTGTAAGGCATACTGGCCAGTAAAATTAATTTCCGGCTGCTGATCAGCAATCCCTCGCTTAGTCGTTACGACCACTACACCATTCGCCCCCTGAATACCGTATAGTGAAGTCGAACTAGCATCCTTCAAGATACTAACTGATTCGATTTCATTGGGATCCAATTGAGAAAAATCGCCAGATGTACGGGGTAACCCGTCTACCACGATAAGTGGCGCGGTATTTCCGGTCATACTACTGATCCCTCGGATATACAGATCTGATCCGGATCCTGGTGCGTTATTCCCCTGTCGGGTAATCAATCCCGGCAACCTTCCCGCCAAGGCGTTACTTAAATTAGCTACAGGGCTTTGCGTTAGCTCTTTGGTCGTAATGGTGGAAATTGCTCCAACTACTGAAATTTTCCGTTGCGTATTCCCTAGACCAATAACGACCACCTCATCTAGGCCCTGCCCGGCATCAAGTTCCATCGCAATTTGAAGGGAGCTCCCCTGAACGGCAACGGTCTGCGTTTTATAACCAATAAAAGAGAACCGTATGCTATCACCTAAAGCTGCTTGAATTTCAAAGGTACCTTCGGCATTGGTGCCGGCGGTGACATTCTTTCCTACTACACGTATTGATACACCCGCAAAAGGCTGACCATTCTCATCGGTTACTACCCCTTTCACCGTTTGTTGACGGGGCACCACCATACCCGCTTTGTGTTTTACAATTACCGTTCCATCGTAAACTTGAAACGTGAGTGCTTGTCCTTGAAAAGCCTTTTGCAATGCTGTTTCCAAAGGCTCTTCACGAAGATGCAGAGAGACCGGTGTCGTTCCCTTAAGCAGTCCTTCTTCGAAAATGAAACGATAGTTGGTTTGTTTTCTGATTTCCTTAAAAAGCTGTTCCAAAGTAATCTGCTTTTTAGAAAGCGTTACCTTTTGTGCAAAAACACTTGCCTGCACACCCAGACTGAATAAAATCATAAATGCAAGTGCGAGTTTCATTGTCAATAGTAATTTTTTCCAGGTTGATCCACGGCCATACCATTTCCGGTATTGACCAATACGGAATTTATCCATAAATTTGATTTGATTAAGGTTATTAATAGTCGTTAACACACTTCTACGTATGCCTGATCATGCTCCGGAAGTATTGCCCTTACTTCCGGTTTTTTTATGACATACTTTTTAGGTTTGGTTTTTTTAATACATGCTTCTCCTTTCTTATAATTTGGTTACAATAAGTTTTTTCCCTTCTATTTTAAACTGCTGACCACTTAAATCCGTTAATATTTTGCATACTGAAGCTAATGTAGCCGTCCGCTTCATGCCTCCCTGGTATTTGGTTTTGCTTAAGGTGGTTTCGTATTCCACATGAACGTCATACCACCGTGCCACCTCCGTCAGTATTTGTTGCAAATTTTTTCCTTCAAAATAGAAATAACCGTCTTTCCAAGATAATGCTTCTTCCGTATCCACTTTTTGAACGGCCAGCTTTTCGGGCAAGGCAGTGACGGCATACCCCGGATCGATAATCTGGTATTCCTCACCCCGTTTCACTTTCACCTTCCCTTCCGTCAATATGGTTTTTGCCCGTTTTTTAACATACGTATTGACATTAAATGCCGTACCTAAAACTTCAACTTGAAAACCTTCGCCTTGTACCATAAAAGGAGCATCTGCACGCTGAGCCACTTCAAAATAAACTTCACCAGCCAAGAGCTTAACCGATCGTGTTTTTCCAAAGGCTATCGGAAAAGCCAAGGTCGATTCTGCATTCAACCAAGCTTTTGTTCCGTCGGGCAATTCAATCCCATAAGTTCCCCCTCTTGGGGTGCTGATGGTGTGGTAGCGCGCGGTATCACTGATATCGCCAGCCACATAGTTTACGATCTGTTTATGGGCCGCTAACCGAGCCGACCCATCGATTAGGCTCAGTGAATCTTGATTACCTAAATTGATTTCCTTTCCGTTAGATAAGGTTAATGTCGCTCGATTACCCCCCGGCAATACATCATTTTTGTAACCATATAATTTATCGGGGACAATCCCTTTCGGAATAGCCGTATAGAATTTCCACCAACCAAACAGTCCTCCTACCAAAAACAAACAGGCAGCAGCCCACCAGCCGATCTTACCTCCCCAGATTGGTCTAGTTTTGTGAGAAATGGCTGCTACTTCTGTCTGCTTTTTTAAAATTTGTTCCCAGTCTGCTTCTTTATCCACACTATCCATAAAGGCAAGGTCGTTAGCTAGCCGTTCTCCATCCTCATATTGTTTTAACAACGCAGAAATCATGGGGTCCTCTGCTGCCTGAGCCAGCAAATCAGCCTCTTCTTCCGGGCTTAATTCGCCTTGGAGATATCGTGCAATACGTTTTGCCAGCTCAAAATGTTCCTTGCTCATAAAAGATAATAGTGTCTTTTATGACTAAGTAACATGAAAGTGGAAAAGGGGTGAAAGGGGAATAAATTTTTTCCTGTAGACGCTATTAGCTATTTAAAACCTGGACAATTGAAAGTTTGACTTTCAATTGTCACATTTTTCGACCAATTTTTATGCTATTTGAAAATTAACCTTTCAAAATATAATGTTTTCCAGAACGCCTGAGTATGGATTAAGCCTTTATTTATATAAACGATCATAATGGATCGGATCACTTCAACAGTAAACATAACAGTACCGACAAAGCTTGCGGGGATAAGCGATCGCGCAATAACATTAGCGCACGCTGTTTCTGCGTTTTAACGGTGTTAATGCTGATTTCCAGTACATCGGCAATCTCCGCATTCTTCATGCCTTCCAAATAACCCATACGGCAAATTCTGGCACAACCGGCAGGGAGACTTTCCAAAGCGGCATGGAGTTCGCCAAGTACCTCTGCTTGCAACATCGCTTGCAAGGCACGTGCTTCTTCCGCTTCTTCCAGAGGATGTTGCTCATGGACACGACGGGCTATCTGTTGATGCCGTATTCGATTGAGTGCGGCATATTTCACCGTACTGTAAAGAAAGCTTTTCACGCTATTGGGGTCGTTTTTCAACTGTAAACCACCGTTCAACAATACCACAAAGGCATCCTGAGCCAAATCACGGGCCGTCTCCCTACAGTTTACTAATCGAAAAGCAAAAGCACATAATCGGGTATAATACAAATTAAACCAATGCTTTACTTCATCAGGTGTCATCTTATCCATGATATCCCTTTGCTAAGTAATAATTATCCCTATGCCCCTTAGTAGCTCGGTTGTATTTTTGGTTAAGCATTCCGCTTATAACGGATTTCAAATCAATGTTAACGGATAAAAATGAAATTAACAAATTGGTTACAAACGCAAACGGTTGCGTAATTTTTAGCCGTCAGTTATCGGAAATCAGCTTTCGGCTTTAAGTTGTTATAAACCCTATGGCTTTTTCATATTTTAACTGTAATTTTACCCACATAGAATTGCAGCAAACGAACCATGCCTATTGTGATTTACCTATGGCTTCTGCTTTTTCCTTTTACCGCATTAGCCTTTAATGATAGTTCGATCTACCGCCAATACAACTATACGCTCCAAAATGGGCTACCTTTTAATAATATACGGGACATCAAACAAGATCGGACAGGCTTTATATGGATAGCCACCGAGAACGGCTTGAGCCGCTTTGATGGAAAAGTTTTTAAAAATTTCAGTTATAACACTTCCTCTCCACAAGGATTGCTTGGTAATTATGTACAAAGTCTACTGATTGATCACCAAGGGGTGCTTTGGGTGTCCTCCCGAAAAGGTATTAGCAAATACAACAGCATTACCGAGTCCTTCACCCATTACCCTATACTGTCTACTGCAAAGGGTCAATATAAAATGGATGTTGCCTGTATAAGTAACTCCAACAATCCGGATATACTGTGGATATCAGCGAACGGATTAGGACTCTACCGTTTCCGGAAATCATCGGGATCCTTCATCCGATATACCACACAGAATCTCATTGGTTTGCGGTCTAATATGGTAACGGCATTATTGGAAGATCGCCACGGCTTATTGTGGGTAGGCAGCCAGGATGCTGGATTACAGGTTTTTGCAAAAAATGCAGAAACACTAAAACCCTTTGAACCACTTCAGTCTGCCCTAAAAGAAAAACCTTTTACGCGTATCCATCAAATTTCCGAAGACCCTTCAGGGAATATTTGGGCAGCAACAGATGGAGGTTTGTTTGTTTATCGCCGTCATAGCGGTAAGGGGCAGTGGCTCACCTCTTCAACACTAGGCACCGCACATAATCATTTCTTAAGTGTCGCTAGCCCGAACAACCGAACATTTTACTTGGGTATACTCGACGGGGGCGCCTATCATGTGCAGTTCGAAGAGCAAACAAACGGAATAATCCATATCACAAAAGTCTCACGAATTGAACAGGATGATCAAACGGCCGATGGTCTCCGCAAAAGGTCCATCATCAGTTTATTTTTTGATCGCGACGAAAATTTATGGCTCGGCTCCTATGGTGAGGGGGTTTTCCTTATCGCTAAACCATATTACCAATTCTTCAACCTGCACAAAAGTCAGTTAGCACTTGCAAAGGACGACCGGCATATCCGTTTCTACGGACTGGTAGAGGATGCCGAAGGTAATCTTTTTGTGGGCACCGATGGTTATGGCATCTTTAAATTTAACCGTGAAAATAAATTGATCCGCCATTATACAAAAGAAAAGAATAATGTCTTTGCGCTGTCTGATAATGCGATTCTTACTACATTAAAAGATCACCAAAATCAACTTTGGTTTGGTACTTATCGCGGAGGCCTGATGCACTATAATCCAAAGACAGATTCTTTTACTCACTTTCGCGCAGATCCAACAAAGGAAGGCAACATCGGCTCCAATGATGTTCGCGTCATCTACGAGGATCGGCAACATCGAGTCTGGGTAGGCACTAATGGCGGTGGGCTCAATAAACTTAACCCTTCTACCCAGCAATTTACAACCTTTGTGCCGCAAAATAGTACCATACCCTCCAATGATATTCGCTCCATTGTCGAAGATAAAAAGGGCAACCTGATCATCGGCACATATGGTGCCGGTATTACTTATTTTGAACCTGACAAAGAATTTTTTCATCCCTTCTTTCCGGACAGTAAGTATTTTGAAAAGCTGAACTCGGAGGTAATCTACGACCTTGCCATACTCAACGACGGATATTTATGGATTGCCACAGAAAGTAATGGTCTGCTAGTATATGATATGGAAAAGAAACGTTTTGTTCATAGTTTCGATGAGAAAAATGGCTTGATTAGCAACACCGTGCTGGCTATCCAGCAAGATGGACAAGGGCGTTGTTGGGTAAGTACCATACAAGGACTTTCCAGCATCGATTTAAAATCTAAGGCGATTGTCAACTATGGCAGCACTTCAGGTATCCAAGAGGGAACATTTAATCCACGGGCAGCACTTTACAGTAAAAGCCGGAATCAACTTTTCTTCGCCGGCACCGGCGGGCTCACTTACTTTTACCCGCAAAAACTTCACGACCAAGAACCTCGACATGAAATTATTTTAACTGGCTTAGACCTTTTAAGCGAAGAGAACCTTTCTTATGCAAACCACAGCACCACAGAGCTAGCCAAATCACTGAATGAAACCAAAACCATTACACTTCCTTATCACTCCGCCACGTTTACATTGCATTATGCCTCTTTAGCTTATGGCCAATCGGGACAACAGCGGTTTGCTTATAAACTGGCGGGCTTGGAACAACAGTGGAACTATGTTGGCAACGAACAGAGCGCTACGTACCGTTATCTGCCCCCAGGGACTTACACCTTTCAAGTAACCTTCGAACAAGGTGGTCGGCCCATAACAAAGAGTATCAAACAGTTGCAAATTGAAATCCTGCCCCCTTGGTATCAAACTTGGTGGGCTTATTTAATCTACAGTTGCCTAATTGGCTTTGTGTTGTATCATTACCGCCGACATCAAAAACAAAAACAAAAACTTAATTACCAACTGAAAATCAGCCAGCTGGAAAGAACCAAAGAACAGGAGATCAATGCGCTGAAAATAAATTATTATACGCGCCTATCGCATGAATTTCGCTCCAGCCTCACCCTCATTCTCCAACCCGTTAAGGAATTATTGAATACGAGCGATTCAAACCTGGCGCAAGACCCGTCGGTTAATACCCTATATATCAACACCAATCGTCTTTTACGGTTGGCCAACCAAGCGCTCACTTTCCGAAAAGACAATTTAACGAAAGAGAACCTACATCTCCAAGCCACCGACCTGGTCAATCTTATTCTCGAAGTACTCCATTGTTTCAATCATCAAATAAAACAAAAGGACCTTAGCGTGAACTTTCACTATCAGCAGCGTGAACTTATCTTACTGATCGACCGGGAAAAGATTGAGATGGTGCTTTTTAATTTGGTGTTCAATGCTATAAAATTTACCGAAGTAGGTGGTTTGGAGATCAAGCTGGTTCGACAGGACAACAAGGTGCTCCTCTGTATCAAAGATAGTGGTTGTGGCATAGATGAACAATTGGGCGATAAATTGTTCGAACCTTTTATCCAGCACGAATCTTATACAAAAAGTCGTTTCGGCTCTGGTTTCGGTGTAGGCCTTTGGATGGTAAAATCGCTTATCGAACTGCACGACGGCAGCATTCGCTATGAAAGCGAGCTGGGTAAAGGCACAACCTTTTTTGTGGAGCTCCCTTTCAAGGAAATAGAAACCGATACCGCTTATGAAACCGCTAGCTTAAATCCAAAAATCCCGCTTTTTCAAATACCGGACGAACCACTTTTTCCGAAGCAAAAAACAAGCACGGCTATTCCGCGGATTTTGTTAATCGACGACGATATAAATTTAACGGACTATCTGCGAAGCTGCTTGTCTACACATTTCGAAGTTTACATCGACCATGATACTGCGCGTGCCCTGCATTCGCTGAAAGAGCACCTCCCTGATCTTATTCTTTGCGATATCGTATTGGAAGAGAGCAATGGCCTCGACTTCTGTCGGGAAGTAAAAAATAATCCCACCACAAAACACATTCCGATCATCTTGCTTACCGCCGCCCATAACACAGAAACCAAGCTGGAGGGTATCCAAAGTGGTGCAGATGATTATATTACGAAGCCTTTTGATGTCGAAGTGCTGATTGCCAAGATACAAACGGTATTAAAAAGTAGGGATGACCTTAAAGATTATTTCTTCAACCACATCACACACAGCGCTCCATTTAAAAAAATCAGTGCAGAAGATCAGGATTTGCACGATAAATGCCTGCGTATTATTGAAGCACAAATGGCCAACCCTGAGTTCAATGTGCATCAACTGGCCAATGCCTGCGGCCTTACCTATGCCACGCTCAGCAACCGCATCAAAGAAATGCATAACCTTAGCCTGAATGCCTTTATTCGCAGTGTCAGGCTGGACCTCGCAGCCCGTCAATTTTTGACTTCGGAAGCCACAATTTATGAAGTGGCCTATCAAGTGGGCATGCGCGACTTAAAGTATTTCCGGGAACAATTTGCCAAGCAATACCAAATGAATCCTTCTGAATACATTAAGCGATATCGGAAGCCTTTTCACAACGTGTATCACGCTAAATAGCCTATTTTTAATTTTATCCCCTCTTTTTTTTTATTTTACCCCTCACCATGCAAAGGGGGATAAACGAGATTTGTAGCCAGTAAACTAACCGATTAAGATGGCCCTTGTCATCCCAACTCCGGTTTGTTTATCCTAACCAGTACTATTATGAATACTATTTACCATCAATCGAGAGGATTTGTACGAACCTGCTTGGCCTTGGCTACAGCTTATGCGCTAATTACCCAGGACGTACAAGCGGCTGTTTTTTCGGCCAATGCCGAAAAAGAACAGACCGAAGAAAAACAACAAGCCCCTGTAGTTGGCACCGTAGTGGACGAAAATGGAACACCGCTCCCCGGGGTAAGCGTCCGCGGCAAAGGTGGGCAAGGCGGCGGCACCACTGATGCGCAGGGCAAGTTCAGCTTGCAATTACCCAGCACCGAAGTAACTTTGATTATCAGCTACGTAGGTTACTTAACGCAGGAAGTACCCATTGTACGCAATCAGGTTATGCAAGTTCGCCTACAGCCCGATGCCCAAGCTTTAAATGAGGTTGTGGTAGTGGGTTATGGTACGCAGAAAAAAGCAACGATAACGGGTTCTATTTCTGAAGTCAAAGGCGCTGATGTCGTCAAAAGCCCTCAACCTAACGTTTCCAACTCTTTGGCCGGAAGGATTTCTGGAGTAATAATTAATAATCGGAGCGGTGAACCGGGCTATGACGGTTCGTCTATTACGATACGGGGTCAAGCTACTACCGGAAGCAACGACGTTCTAGTGGTTGTCGATGGCGTTCCGGGTCAGATCGGCGGACTGGAGCGCTTAGACCCAAACGACATTGAAAGTATCTCCGTACTGAAGGACGCCTCCGCTGCCATATATGGTAACCGAGCTGCTAACGGCGTCATCCTCGTTACCACTAAACGCGGAAAAAAGGGGAAACCGACAATCAACTATACGGGAAATCAAGGATTCAGCTCGCCTACGCGATTGCCTAAAATGGCCGATGCCGCAACATATGCCACACTGATGAATGAAATCGCTTACGACGCAAATCCAAATGGGGGGATGAACCAAACCTATACGGAAGAACAAATCCAAAAATTTCGGGACGGCTCCGACCCCTTACTTTATCCCAATACCGACTGGGCAGCCGTAACACTTAAAAATACCGCTTTACAAAGCCAGCACAACCTTTCCGTTAGCGGAGGTTCCGAAGATGTGCAGTATTTTCTTTCTACCGGAATGATCAACCAAGATGGGATATATAAAGATGGGGCTACAAAATATAAGCAGTATAACTTTCGTTCGAATGTAGATGCACAGATTAATTCCCGTTTAAAGATAGGTTTATCGCTGTCTGGCAGGCAGGAAAACAGAAAATATCCCATCGCTTCTGCAGGCGATATCTTTCGCTCAATATACCGGGCGAAGCCGATTGTGAGTGCTTATTTCCCTAATGGACTCCCAACCACAGGTATCGAAAATGCCAACCCTGCGGTGATGGTAACCGACATGGCAGGTACCGTAGACAACCCGAAACAGGTTTTCAATGGTATACTCAGAGGAAGCTATAAGATTCCAGGCGTGGAAGGCTTATCGGTCGACGGCTTTTTGGCTATCGATAAATCCAATACCTTCCAAAAGACTTTCAGTGTCCCTTATTTGCTGTATAGTTACGACGCCTCTTCCGACACCTATAACAGTGTGATTGTAGGAGGAAACAACAACGCCGCAACCCTTACCGAATCGCATACCAATGAATCGCTGATAACCAGCAACGTCAAACTGAACTTCGAACGCGATTTTGGCCTTCATCATCTGAATGCTTTCGTAGGCTATGAGCAAAGCAAGAGCCACCTGGAATATTTTGATGCACAGCGCTTCAATTATTTATCGACGCTGTTACCGGAACTTTCTCAGGGAGGATCGGCCGCTACGGATTATCTGAATTCAGGCTATAGCACCAATTACAATCGCCAAAGCATCATTAGTCGTGTGGCTTATACCTATGACGATAAATATATCTTCGAAGGTCAGTTACGGGTTGATGGGTCGTCCATTTTTCCCGAAGGCAACCGCTTTGGCTACTTCCCTTCGGTCTCGGCTGGCTGGCGAATCAGTAAAGAAAAATGGTTCAAAGAAAAAGTGACTTTCTTTGACGACTTAAAATTACGGGCATCCTACGGTACACTCGGAAATGACAACGTCGATGGCTTTCAATATTTCGACAACTATGTGCTGGTTGGAAATGGCTTCGTAGCGCTCATTGATGACAATCCCGTCATTCAGCCAAATGTTAACCTCGTTAAACTGGCTAATCCCGACATTACCTGGGAAGTTTCCAAGAAGCTGGATGTCGGAATCAATGCGGCATTCCTGAAACATTTCACGCTGGAGGCGATTTACTTTCAACAAAAACGTTCTGATATCCTGGCAACCAGAAATGCTTCCTTACCCGGAAGCTCCGGAATCGTGAACCCGTGGGAAACCGACCAAACAGTACCGCTGGTGCCTTCCGAAAACATTGGCAAGGTGAATAACCAAGGCTTTGAAGGATCATTAAGCTATCAGAAAAGTGGAAATTTCAGTTGGGGTCTTTCCGGCAACTTCACCTATGCAAAAAGTAAGATCATCTTCATTGATGAGGCAAGTGGTACGCTCGACTATCAGCGGCAAACAGGAAGACCTTTAAATACGTATTTGCTGTATAACACCATTGGGCTATTCCGTTCGGAGGCCGATCTGGAGCAATATCCCCATGTAACAGGTGCACAAGTTGGCGATCTGATCTATGAAGATTATAATCAGGACGGACAGATTACTGCAGACGATCAAGTGCGTACACCTTATGGCAATATTCCTCAAATTACTTATGGCTTTAGCTTCAACGCTTCGTATAAAAACATTGACCTTTCTTTGTTGTTCGCCGGCCAAGCTCAAGTAAGCCAATATGTATTGCCCGAATCGGGTACCGTAGGCAATTTCTATAGCAGCTGGGCTGATAACCGCTTCAATATAGTTAATAATCCCGATGGCACCTACCCAAGGGTTTCCGAACGCGCATCTTCTGCAATTAGCGGTGGATTATATAATAATACCTTTTGGTTAAACAATAGTTCTTTCTTACGCCTAAAGAATGTTGAACTAGGCTATACTATTCCAAAATCTTTCCTGGATCACCTTAAATTGGCCAGCGTTCGCATATATGCCAATGCTTTTAACCTTTTTACGATTACTAAAGTAAAAGATTATGATCCGGAAGGCAGCAGTGGCAGCGGACAATTTTATCCGCAACAACGGATCATTAATATAGGCGCAAGTATTAAATTTTAAACTGGAGGGCAAAAAGATGTTATCTATAAAAAAATATATCATACTTACAGCGCTAGCCCTGATAACTTGGGCCGCTTGTAAAAAGGATCTGGATATTAACCCAACCGATCGTATTTCTACCGCATCGATTGAATCAGACACCGTGCTTCTGGAGGCTTATATCACCAATCGTTATATCGGCGCAAGACTTCAGGACAAAGAAGGTGATGGCACCGACCCTGGCTTTGGCAGGGGATTTGAATATGCACTATGGTCGTCGCTTACCGACGAATCGATGTATACTAATGACGACGCAACCTGGCTCATTCAACGGGGGCAACTATCACCGGAAAACACAGGTATCGCAGGTGTTCTTTGGGCGAGAAGCTACCGAAGTATACGCGAGTGTAACTATGCCTTGCATGTTTTGAACACGATCGATATAAGCGCTAGACATAAAACTCAATTACAAGGCGAATTGCAGTTTATCAGGGCTTTTCGTTATCACGATCTCATACGAAACTATGGAAAAGTAGTGTTATTGGGCGATACCGTATATGATCTTTCAGACGACTTACAAGATCCCGCTTTATTCGACCGGAAACCCATTGCCGATGGCATAAATTATGTTGTACAACAACTAACAGAAGCTGCAGAGAAACTTCCGCTCGATAACAGTGGCGATTGGGTACAAGGCCGCGCCACAAAAGGCGCCGCACTGGCATTGAAGTCGCGGATACTGTTATATGCAGCTAGTCCACTTTATGATGCCGGCACTTGGGAAGATGCGGTAGAAGCAGCCCAGGAGGTTATCGCGCTGAATAAATATAGCCTATATACCGGCGGCTACGCCAACCTCTTTCTGATCAACGACAATCCCGAAACGATCTTTGCCCGCTACTATACCAAAAATGCCAACCATGTGCACCTTGAAATCGCTAACGGACCAAATGGTTACGGTGGTTGGGGAGGGAACACACCCCTTCAAAACCTAGTGGATGCCTATCAAATGGTAAACGGAATGGCTCCTTTTAATGCGGATGGCTCCGTAAATAGTGCATCGGGTTACGATGCGGCAAACCCTTACGCAAACCGTGATCCGCGCTTTGCGGCTACCATCTTATATAACGGGGCAACCTATCGGGGCAGGCAAGTGGAGACTTTCACCCCTGGCGGAAAAGATAGCGGCGATGGAACAGACAATTGGAACACCAGTAAAACAGGATATTACTTGCGTAAATTTATCAATGAAGACTATCCCTTGCAAAACCCTTGGGGAAATGCGGGTTTCCAACCTTGGAATTATTTTCGATACGCGGAGATCTTGCTGAATTTTGCCGAAGCGGCTAACGAGGCCTACGGACCGGATGTAGTACCGCCAAACGCAACCATGAGCGCGCGCCAAGCACTCAACCTCATCCGTAGCCGCCCCGGTGTCGACATGCCGGAAGTCCCGATGGGCCGCTCACAAACGCAATTCCGTGAGGATGTACGCTACGAGCGCCGCATTGAGCTGGCTTTTGAAGAACATCGCTTTTACGATGTGCGCCGTTGGAAAATTGCCGAACAGACCGAAAATGTACCGGCTTATGGGATAACCATCACCAAGAGTGGAGATCATCTGACCTATGCACAGAAAGAGGCACTATCCGGGCGTTTATTCCTAGAAAAACATTATTGGCTTCCTATTCCGAGAACGGAAATTCTGTCGTCTAATAATACGTTGGAACAGAATCCTGGCTATTAAAATAAAGAATCGACCCATGAAAAAAATACTGAGCTTGCTAATGGCCGTTGCCCTCGGGCTAACGGCCTTTGGCCAACAAAAAATACTTTTCAATGATCAATGGAAATTCCATTTGGGAGATGTTCCACAAGCCTTTGCCGACACGTTTGATGACCGGGATTGGCAGCAGGTCACGCTGCCGCACGATTGGAGTATTGCAGGGCCTTTCCAGCAGCGTTGGGCCAGTGCCACAGGGTATTTACCTGGAGGCATTGGCTGGTACCGCAAAACCTTCCAAATTTCTGAGCTGGACAAAAAAGCACGATATACCATTTATTTCGACGGGGTTTATAAAAATGCTGAAGTCTGGATCAATGGCCACTACCTCGGCAAGCGCCCAAACGGCTTCATTGCTTTTTATTATGATTTGAGTCCTTATTTACAAAGCGGAACCAATGTGCTTGCGGTTAAAGCGGATCACCATCAGTTTGCTGATTCCCGTTGGTATACCGGTTCGGGTATTTATCGTAATGTTTATTTGATCAAACAACAACCGCTACGTATTGCACCCTGGGGAATCCGATTTATAAGCCCGCACGTTGGCACAAAACAAGCGGAGGCTTCTGTCGACGTCGATCTGCAGTATGAAGACGGCGCCCCAACTGAAGCGACCTTGTCCATTCGCCTATTGGATCAGCAAGGAACACCCGTCGTGCAGCAGAACCAACAAGTTCATTTAACGGGCAACAAGCAACAAAAGGTACAAACCCATTTCTATCTTCGGGAACCCCACCGCTGGTCAGTAGACAACCCTTATCGCTATACCTTGAACGTTCAGCTGATCAAGGCAGGGAAAACGATCGATGAATACCAGGAGAAGGTCGGTCTCCGTAGCTTCCGCTTCGATGCAGACAGCGGCTTCTTCCTCAACGGCAAGAATATGAAATTAAAAGGTGTGTGCATTCATGATGACGCTGGTGCCCTAGGGGCGGCTACGTTCGAAAATGTATGGCGCAGAAGACTGCAAACGTTAAAAGAAGCGGGCGTCAATGCAATCCGTATGAGTCATAATCCGCATGCCGATTTCTTTTATACCCTTTGCGACGAACTTGGGTTGCTGGTAATGGATGAGGCCTTTGACGAATGGGAATTTGGTAAGAACAAATGGATTTCGGGATGGAATGTCGGTACCCCGGGAAAAGATGGTTACCACGAACATTTTAAAGACTGGGCTGAAACCGATGTGCGGGATATGATCAGGAGAAACCGCAATCGGCCCTCTATTATTTTATGGAGCATAGGCAACGAAGTAGACTATCCGAACGATCCCTATAGCCATCAAGTGTTAAGTGGTGGTAATAATCCGCAAATCTACGGCAAAGGCTATCTCCCCGATCATCCTCCCGCCAGCCGATTAGGTGCACTTTCCAAAACACTGGCGGATGCCGCCAAAAGTGCCGACACGACGCGGCCTATCACCGCCGCGTTAGCTGGCGTAGTCATGTCGAACACCACCAGCTACCCCAAAAATATTGATGTTGTGGGCTATAATTATCAAGAGTACCGCTACGCTGAAGACCATGCCCAATATCCTTCACGTATCATTTACGGTAGCGAAAATGGTATGCAGTACCAAGCTTGGCTTGCAGTAGATACGAACGATTTTATTTCCGGACAGTTTCTATGGACCGGGGTAGACTACCTCGGTGAAGCGGGTAAATGGCCCAGCAGAAGTAATGGGGCCGGTTTATTGGATCTCGCTGGTTTACCGAAACCGGAATATTACTTTAGGCAAAGTTTATGGGCCGAAAAACCGATGGTGTATATCGGAAGCTCCCCTATTCCGAAACGCGATGATCGTGGCATTTGGAGCCACAAAAAAGCGGATCCGGTTTGGAGCGCCGACTATGGTGCACAGCAACGGGTAACCGCTTTCTCCAATGCCGAAGAAGTGGAGCTCTTCCTTAATGGAAAATCCCAAGGAAAGAAAACAAAAAATGACTCCAATACCGGTTTTCTATATTGGGATATCCCTTTCGAAAAAGGCACCTTGAAAGCGAAGGCCTATACAAAAGGCGTTGAGACTGCCCATTATATCTTGCGCTCGACTAATAAACCGATTAAATTGGTTTATCACGTACTGAATAGCAATCCAGATGATCCTTTGAAAGAAATTCTCGTTCAGGCTGTCGATGAAGAGGGAAACCCTGTGTATTCAGCCCATGATGCGATACAGGTTCAACTAGAGGGATCGATCGAATTTCGAGGGATGGAAAATGGGGATCACCAAAATTTAACTCCTTATCAATCGCTAAACAACCACTTGTACCACGGTAAAACACTGATTTACGTGTACAGAAAAAAGGATGACCAAGATGCTTTGTTGCGGATCAAATCGGCTTATCCCAGTATTCAGGTGAAGTTGTAGTTTCTAAAAACCACTCAACTCATCCTTGCGAATAAAAATCGGCTATTTAAGTATAGCCGATTTTTATTTTATAAATTTTATTCGCCAAATCCAGTTCTTCTCTAGAAATACTATGCGCCTTTTGCTTATACACTTCCAATTGAATGTCTGCACCAAGCTTTTCTAATACCTGAACACTTTCTTCCACCCGGGCCAAGGGCACATGTGGATCGGGATCACCTGTGGTGATCAGGATAGGTGTTTGCTGAAAATCGCCTTGGTAGCGCGATACGTTCAGTTCCTCTCCGATTAAACCACCGGTAAAAGCAATAACGCCAGCATATTTGCGGGCATGACGCCCAACGTATTCCAAGGTTAAACAGGCTCCTTGTGAAAAACCTAGAAAATACAATTGTTCACTGCTTATTCCTCCCGCTAAGATCTCTTCAACCGTTTCATCCAACACCTCCAAGGCGCTATCCAATGCGGGTTGATTCTGTGCTTCAGGGGCTAGAAAACTGTAGGGATACCAGCTGTACAGGTTCGCCTGAGGTGCATAGATCGCCATATCGTCTACATGCAAATAAGATTTTAACGATATCATATCCCGCGCACTTCCTCCCCTGCCGTGCAGCATGATAATGACCTTATTGGCTTCGTTTAACGGTAAACCGTCTTTTATGATCTGTTTAGTGTGGGTATACATTTTTCTTTCTTTGGTCGTCAGCTTTCGGAAATCAGCAGTCGACTTTATTATCGTAATTATTCAATATCAATCCCGATATAAAACTGATAGCTGATAGCCGGTTACTGATACTTAATTAATTTCCGGGAGTACTTTCTCTAAATGATCGCGATAGGGTTCATATTGCGGAGGTAATTTCAATCCATTCCCTAAATCGGCAACCGCTTCATCTACGGAGAACCCTGGATTATCGGTCGCAATTTCAAACAATACCCCTCCCGGTTCCCTGAAATATAAGGAATAGAAATAATTGCGGTCTATCTTTTCGGTAATCTGCAAGCCTGCAGCCAATACTTTTTCACGGTATTCCATCAAAATCTGATCGTCACTCACCCGGAACGCCACATGATGTACGGATCCTCCGGCAACATGCCCTGCGCCTTCTCCAGGTGCTTCAACAAGGTCGACCAAATTAGCCGTATCAATACTGTGGTTAATAAAACGATGACGGTTAACCTCGGCAGCTGATAATTCATAACCGAAAATATCGGTCAATACCTTCACGGTAGGCTCAATTTTGTTAGCCGTAATGGTGATATGATGAAAACCTTGTAAGGCATGCGCATCATTTACCTCATCGGTTACCCAAGGTTTCCGTGGATCGGCAGTCTGTGGAACCGTTAATTCAAACTTCAATCCATCAGGATCCAGAAAAGTGAGGTATTGTTCGCCGAATTTCTCAGCAACATTATTATAAGTGACGTTATTTTCCTTAAAACGTTCGATCCAGAAATCCAAGCTACCTTCTGGAACGGCATAACCAATTTCAGTTACCTGACGTGTGCCCCTGCGACCTGCACTAATACCTCCCCACGGGAAAAATGTTAAAATAGTACCCGGCGTACCTACCTCATCTCCGTAATAAAAATGATAGGTTTCTGGATCATCGAAATTGACTGTCTTTTTCACCAGCCGTAAACCTAATATACGGGTATAGAAATCATAATTTCTTTTAGCATCCCCAGCAATTGCCGTTATATGATGGATGCCTTTGATGGCCTTTGTCATGATTGGCTTCTCCTTTTTTGTTTTTGATAATGGTACAAAATTCGAGAAATACAGCTGATAAAAACTTAATGTAGAACAAGAAAAACAGGGTGTCAATCCTCAACGGTTGCGATATAAGGCCATAATTTCAGTAATAATTTTTCTGCATCCCTATCCTTAAAATAAGTCTCGACGTTTAACTTATTCAAAGCCAATTCGGCATTTCCTGATTCTTCCATCTGGTTGATGGTTTCTGATACATTAACCAACATCTCGCTCAATTTATTGCTGGGATGACCATGGCGTTTCAGATCGCAAAAATCTTTATAAGGTGCTAAATTAACTGGCGTTAAGCCCATAAATATTTTTGCTACATTGTCCAGCTTCGGCCCCATGATCTCTTCAAAATTGACCTCTCCAGACTGGATGCATCGACAATCTATGGAAGAAACCAAAATGGTCATTTCTAAAAAGGTTTCTGGATTATTTTCCCATTCGCGGTGATAGGATAATAAGAGCCGCAACAAATCGATTTCCCTTAACATAATGCGTCATAATTGGTTTACACTATTGCCTTCAGAAAGACAAGTTATTTAATTTAGATAAACCAAACTTACTAATCAGTAGTGAAGAATGCAAATTAATCCATTCATTAAGAGAAATTTATATAAACTATCATTAACCAAGCAGTACTATTTAGCAAGCACGAAGTTCCCAAAATATATTTTTGCGTTGGCATCATATTCAAAGGGTGCGCTGATGTAAAAATATTTTACTACCTCAGGGCTGAACATATCGGTATCCAGCAATTTTGCTTTATTCACATATACCTGCATATGCTGCCCGTTAACGGCAATGGCAACATGAATCAAGATATTCGAATAGTTTGCGAATGGAAAATCTACGGTATTGTAAATCTCGGTGTCGCTGCTTGAGTTGATCACCTCTTCATTATGAAAATGCAGTTCGCAGCTGGTGATGGCATTATCATTATAGGCATCCATAATATAGGAACGAGCGGAATTATCCTTTGCAAAACCAAACCGCATGCTCCCTATATCTTTAGCTTCTTCACTTCGGGTTAACAGATCAAATTCAATAGTAAAATTATCCGGCATTGGTAACAAACTATCGATCCGGTAAGTTGCCTGTTGCGCTAATGCCAACCATTTTCCAGCTGTACCAGATATCGCAACAACGCTTCCACCTCCACTTGATTTCCAATGTTTAGGCATCGTTCCGGGAGTATCAGAACTAAATTGATCTTCAAAAATTACCGAGTCGCCAGGAGTAAAAGCATATACTTCTTCTAAATTTGGAACACGCCCTCTTTTATTCCCAACCTGTTCACCGGAAGTGTCTTTGCCGTTCGATTTTCCATCTAAAACTTCATCGACTTTTTTATTGACTTTATTTTCTAATTTTTGCTTAACTTGCTTCCATACCTGAGCCCGACCGTTTGATGCCTGAGCAATTACGAAGCAGATGATCAATAAAACCGTATAGCGCATAGCTGTTTTTTTTATCCACCAAAATTAAACTGTACGCAAGTAGTTTTATCCAAAGGAATGATCCTTTTTTAGTATTCGCCCGAAAGTTTTTTGTATCTACTGGTACTTTTCTTTTATAGCGTCGATAGATAAAGTAACAAATCTGCTTTCTTATTCAGCGAAACCGGAAATTCTTTTCCGCCCTCCAACAACACCCTATTCTGTTTCTTTTTATAACGTTGAATAAAAGCGGTGTTGATCAAAAACGATTGATGGATCCGCAAAAAACCATAGGCGGCCATTTGCCGATCGAAGGATTTAAGCGGATAGGACACCAGGATTTCTTCTCCCCGAAACAGGTAAAATCGGGTGTAACTGTTATCAGCTTCCAATGCGAGGATATCCGACATTTTTACCACATGGATTTCTTCTATCGTTTTTAATACTATTTTCTTTTCCTGGCCAAATGGCGTCTGTCTGTTATAAAATAAAGTTTCCATTTGTAACCGATATTGTCTGTCACCTATCAAATCAATGGCTCTATGAATGGCTCCCGTTAGCTCTTCTGGCAAATAGGGTTTTAGTAAAAAATGAAGTGCGCTAAAGCGAAAGGCTTCCACTGCAAATTGCGCATAAGCAGTAGTAAAAATGATCACCAAATCACCTAGTTGTTGTTGAAAACGCTTTTTTAACCAGTCGAAGACATTTCCGTCCGGAAGATTAATATCTAATATCAACAACACAGGCTGTACCTTCTCAAAGAGCTTATTTGCCTCCTCGATGCTCGTACTGTAAAAGGCTTGGATATTGGAAAAACGTTCTTTTAACACTGTCTTCAGCATGTTCATCGCGGCTGCATGGTCCTCCAATACTAAACAAGTGATTTGTTGATCGACCCTTTTCATGAATGATCTGTTTTAGCGATACCGATTTTTACTAATGTCCCTTGGGAAAGGTTGATCGAGCCCGTTAATATTTCCAAGGATATTTTGCCTTGGTTCGTTTTATTAAATGCTGCAATCCGTTGTTTAATGACATGCATTCCCATGGAACGATGTAAACGTCTATTCTGTTTATCTTCCAGATTAAAGCCCTTGCCATTATCCTGGATAATAATCCATAAGATAGCACCTTCCAATCGGAAATGCAAATCGATCTTTCCATCCGACAGACCTTTTATCCCGTGTATCACTGCATTTTCAACGAAAGGCTGTAGCAGCAAGGTCGGTATTTTTAATTCGTCAGCATCAATCTGCTCATCCCGTTGGATAGTATAGGTAAAAGATGGCTGACTATTCAACTGCTGCAGTTCCAGGTAATTGGCCAAGAGATCAATCTCATCCTGTAGACTCACCCAGTCTCTATCGGAATTCTCCAAAACCAGACGGATGAGCCTGCTGAAACGATGTAAATACAGCATTGACTGCTCTTCTTCCCGTTTATAAATAAATTGCTGGATACTTTGGAGCGCGTTAAAAATAAAATGCGGATTCAATTGTAAAGACAACAGCCGCTGTTTCATTCGCGTCTGCGCTAAAGCTGATTTTACCTGGTAGTTCTTGAACCATAAGAAAATAACCAAAAGCGTAAAAAGTATAAACAGTGCGATAGCCCATATTAGGTAACGCTGATGTGTTAACTGCTGACTCTGCAATTCATTTTCAATATCCAACTGTTTAATACGTTGCTGCTGTTCAGCAGCTTCATAGGCCTTGGCCAGTTCTGCCACCTTGCGTTCGTATTCTTGCTTGGCAATCGAATCCTTAACCTGATCATATTGCCGGAAATATGATAAGGCTTTTTCCGCTTTCCCCTGACTGGCATATGCTTGTTCCAAATTGAGCAACAATTGCTTTCGCTCCTGCAAATTGGCGAATGGTAAAGCAGTTTTATAATATCCGATTCCTTCGTTAATCCGATTGCGGTTGACCAAAGCATAACCCAAGTTATTTAGAGTAATAGCTGATGCCGGTTGGTGCAGAGAAGATCTAATCTTCAGACTTTCCCGGGCATAGTCTTCGGCAACCACCCATTTTTGATCGTGGATAGCAGAATTACTAAGATTTGTATAGATAACAGCCTCAAGATCGCTCCTTTTCATTTTCCTGGCCAAGACTAAAGCCTGTTGATTCGCAAGGTCACCCTCCTTGCGCTTGCCCATCTCATTGTAGAGCCCGCTGAGGTTAATTAATACCTGCAACTTATACGTATTTTCTTCCTTATTTAAAGCTAGAGATTTTAAGTAGTTGGCCTCGGCTTCTTCAAAATTTTTCAGCATGGCGTGTATGGTGCCGATATTTGCAAACATCTTACTTCGTTCCCTCCAATATACTAGGCTGTCTAACTGTGTTAGCGCACCCAAATAAGCTGCCAGTGCCTGATCAAATTGCCTTTTTGACAAATAAATGTTTCCTAACAAGACACCGGCTTTCCCCAACAATATGGAATCCCTGTCTTTCTTTCCTTGCACCAATAAGTGTTGAACATTTCGCTCAGCGATATCTAGTTGTCCATGTTGAATTAAACTGTCCGCTTGTTTAAGTCGACTCTCCCATTGATTGGATTGTTGTGTAGCTGCTACCGATAAAGAAAACAAAAAGCTGATAAACAAAAGCAGTATATATTGTTTTGCTCCTGTTTTTTTAAGATAAACCGTCAGACTCATCAACATGACATTCCGATTAACAATAGGATTCGACTACCAAAATAAGAAAAGCGGCCAACATCTTCCGATGTTGGCCGCTTTTCTTATTAAAATTTGACGACTATTCTGGTAAAGTTACACTGAACATATTGCTCACCCGGCCTCCAGGTGTCACAACAACATAGTTTAACGTCAACGGCTTCTCCCGCTTTCCTGTCCAGGGCAAGGTAATCGGACCGGTATACAAGTTACTGGTCTGACTGGCTTTGTGCCCGTCTACGGTATAATAAATTTTGCTGTTTGCCACAAAAGACGTCAATGTAGCTGTTTTCTTGCCATTGGCAGCACTGCCGAATTCAACTTTTGCTTCCGGTATCCGGTAGAAATAGTTCATCTTCTCTAGCTCCTGTAAGCGCAATGGCAAACGTTTGGTGGAGAAATCATCGTAGTTCTGATTATCTTTGGCCGTCCATGCAATTTCAGACAAAGCCAACACCCGAGGAAATAACATATACTCTAAATGGTTGTTGGTAGGGATATATTCTGTCCAAAGATTGGCCTGTACACCCATAATGTGTTTTTGCTGATCTGGCGTTAAGGCCTCAGGGCGTGGATGATAGCTGTACACCTTCTCAAGCGGAAGAAAACCGCCAATAGATAAAGGTTCGTTAGCGGCATCTTTCGATTGATAATGATCGATGTATAAATGGCTATTGGGGGTCATGATCACATCATGGTTCATTTTGGCTGCTGCAATACCGCCTTCTTCACCTCTCCAGCTCATTACCGTTGCATTGGGAGCCAAGCCTCCCTCCAGAATTTCATCCCATCCGATCAAACTACGCCCGTGTGCATTTAAGAATTTTTCGATGCGTTGGATAAAATAACTTTGCAGTTCATGTTCGTCTTTCAACTTTTGCTTCTTAATCAATGCCTGCGCCTCTTTTGAGGTCTTCCATTGATCCTTCGGTGCCTCGTCTCCACCGATGTGGATATATTTGCTCGGGAAAATATCCATTACTTCCGTCAGCACGTCTTCCAAAAACTTGAAGGTTGCCTCTTTTGGTCCGAAAATACTTGGATGTACACCCCAAAAACCGGGTACTTGATATACACTATCGGTACATCCCAATTCTGGATAAGCAGCTATCGCTGCAGTAGCATGCCCAGGCATTTCAATTTCCGGGATGACGGTTATCTTACGGTCTGCTGCAAACTTAACCAGCTCCCGGGCTTCTTCCTGGGTATAATACCCGCCATGCTTTTCTCCATCGTAAATAAATGGCTTAAAATCGCCATACTGACCGATAATCGTGGAATCCCTCCAAGCGGATACCTGGGTCAGTTTAGGGTATTTCTTGATTTCCAGACGCCATCCCTGGTCTTCTGTTAAATGCCAGTGCAGCCGATTAAACTTATAATAGGCCATTACCTCAACAATCTTTTTCACCTCATCCAACGTGAAGAAATGCCGGCATACATCCAGCATCAATCCCCGGTATTTGAATTCAGGCTGATCGGCGATGGTTACGGCAGGAATCACTAAAGCATCGTTATCTTTCTGAATCAGCTGTAATAAGGATTGCAAAGCGTAAAAAGTACCGCTATTTCCGCCTTTTATATTAATTTGCTCGGGCGAAACGGTTAAACTGTAGGCCTCTGGATTCGCTCCATTGGTCTGGTTTACCAGCACAATGGATCTTCCCTTCGCTTGGCGACTTATTGGGAGTTTCAGTTGATATCTATTCCATAAAAAGTCGTTGAACAGATCAGCATTCCGTTTAGTACTGTCGTCCTGCACAACCAGGTAAACCTGATCATTTAGGGCAAACTGGCCTGTTCCTGCTTGTATGGAGGCCGGTTTAGGGATAATGGCATACGATTTTTCCTGGGCAGAAAGTGTTTCGATCCCTAAGAGAAAGATAAAAATAAATAAAATTTGCTTTAGCATAATGATCGGTATTTGGGTTACTTATTGATACACTTCAAATTCGGCAATACTAAATGCGGCTGCACCATTTTGTCCGGCTATGCTCTGCACAGCTTCTAACTTTAAATACTTGGCCCGCACTCGGTCTTTTAGTTTAATCTCTTGTAAAATGGGGTTGGCCTTGATATTGGAAAATTCGCCCTCTGCAATTTTTGTCCAATTGGTTCCATTCAGGCTGCTATAATACACATATTTTTCCAAGATTCCTTGTTGTTTACCATCTTGCCTGGGTAAATACCCTAGGGCACGGATGGTCTCCACCCGCCCTAAATCCAGGATTAATTCCTTGTTGCTTCCTATGGCGATAGTTTCGGGCCGATTGTCAAAAGCATGTGCAAAGGAGGTGCTGATTTGTTGCCCGGCAGCTAATTTCCAGTGCGATTTGTCCATGCCTTTTTTTGCAACTATCCTTGTATCCCTTAGTCCTTTAGGCTCAGCATATACGCCAAGTTCACTGATCGCTAAAGCCACAGGGGCATAAAAATGCAGACGTAACTTGGTTGTTTTTGTCGGATTATCTAAGCGGATCAGCCGATTTGCTCCGACGCTGGTAACTTTACATAGCGGCAACCATTGTCCCTCTTTCCATTGATCGACCACCACACTGTCCACCCGCTGTCCGAGCTTAATATTTTCTCTTATCTGAATAATAGTAAATTCCTTCGCTTCTTGAAAATCGACGAGCAACGTCGCGTCGTGTATGGCATCGTCTGTTGCCCAATAGCTATAACGGTCTTGGTCTTTCAACTGCTTAATACCATAGCGTTCGGATTTATTGAAACGGATATTGCTTGCCTCCAAGCGGGCTTTATTGATCAAGTTATGGGTAAACACTTCTTTCAGCAACCGACCGAAATCCCTTAAGGCCTTCACGTCGTTGGGATGCAGCAGGCCGTCGGTATTTGGGGAAAGCCCCAGGTCCAGAGCTCCCGATCGCCCTACACTATGGCAATAGAGATCAAACAGCATGGCAGGACTTTTTACCTGATTGTCCTGTGAAGAATGATAAAACCATCCCGGACGGAGCGCAACATCGCATTCAATAGGAATCCATCGTTCGCCATTTCGTGTTCCACTGCCTAAATTGCTATCATCCATATAGCCCGGCATCGGCGTTTTTCCATGCTTACCGTGCAGGGTGATGGTCGACCAGCTTGTTTCCGGCGCCTTACCTTTTTCATTGCCTACCCAGCGCATATCGGGCCCGATATCGCTGAAGATAGCAGCATTGGGTTGCATTTCACGGGTAATGGCCCAAGTATTTTTCCAATCGTAATAGGTTGATTGATCGACTTTTCGCTGTTCTTTTTTTCCACCGTAGTAACCATCGCCACCATTCGCTCCATCATGCCAGCTGGCAAAAAGCGGCCCATAGTTACTGTATAATTCACGCAACTGGTTCCGATAGATCGCTACATAAGCCGGTGTACCGTAGGCGGGGTTGTTTCTATCCCATGGTGAACAATAGACGCCGAATTTCATCCCTAACTTTTTGGCAGCTAACTGAAATTCTTTGACCATATCGCCCTTACCATTACGCCAAGGGCTCTCGCTGATATTGTAAGAAGCTGTTTTTGTGGGCCAAAGGGCAAATCCATCATGGTGTTTTGCAACGGTGATGATCCCTTTAAATCCACCGGCTTTCGCTGCCGCAACAATTTGTTCAGCATCAAATTTTTTAGGATTAAATATGGCAGGATCAGCATCACCATACCCCCACTCTTTATCTTGAAAAGTGGTAGGCGTAAAATGGATGAGGCAATACATTTCTGTTTCCTGCCAAGCCAATTGCCTAGCACTGGGGAGCGCTCCATAGGGTTGCGGCGCATCATCAAAATCCTGCCCCTGTGTGGTAGCCACAAATAAAAAGGCGAACCCTGCCGCCAAGACGTTTCTCCGGATATCCATAGCCTACAAACTTATACTTCAGCCAAAATTAATCATTCTCAACAATTGGCCTAATGTTCAGTTATATTAGCTGATTCCGGCAAATCTTAACGTCACACAGAAATTAGGTTACGTCTAATTGCTTCTAAAATTAAAGCCACCCTGCTTTTGACACGGAACTTTTCAAAAAGTAAAGCACGATATCCGTCCACAGTTTTGATAGAAACGAACATTTTTGCGGCAATCTCTTGATAGGTTAAATCACTACAGGCCAACTCAAGAAACTGCAATTCCCGTTCCTTTAACTCAATATGCTGGTTAGTACTTCGATTATGATACCATATATTGGTCATCTTCGTATTGTAATAGCCTCGGATCATAATCTCTTTTAACGCAATCTCTAAATCGGTCGGGTTAATACTCTTCGACAAATAAGCACAGCACCCTGCCTTGATCATTTTCATTACATTACACGAATCTTCCATCATCGAAAATGCAGCCATTTTTATAGACGGATACCCCGTTTTTATCTTGGCAGCTATTTTATCCCCTTTTTCTCCCGGTATATTGACATCAATCAATAAAATATCCGGAGGTAACTGATGTGCAAGCTGAGTAAATAAATCTGTTCCATTAGTTGCGCAAAGGGTTACGTTAAAGTCCGGCAAACTGTTAACGTACATTCCTACTGATTTCAGGAAAAGTTGTTGATCATCAACAATTCCAATTGTTCCTTTCATAAAATAGCTAATTTACCATATAAGGAGTTTGAAATTCCGGCTATCTCAAAAAGCTAGACTTCACCCTACACTCCAACAACTTCATTCGATTTGCCGACCTTTTTGTTTTGGGCATGCACCAACCGCTCCATTATTCGAAGGTTGCGGTCGGTCAAACGCAACGCAGCGTCGACCCAGATTTCGGTAATATCAATCAGCTCTTGCTTAGTCAGGGGATTAACGCGCTGTTTGGCTTTTTGGATAGTCTGGAAAGAATTTAACGATTTGTGTGTCTTGCGCACCCAATCCCGCAAGGCCTCTTCACCCTTGCCCACCTCAGCCAGTACGTCCACTACTCCCATCCCATACAACTCCTCTGTGCTATACATCTTACCCGAGCGTATCATCTTCTCGGCAGCATTTAATCCAATACGTCGTGAAAGAAAACTCATTGCCCCCATACCCGGAAACAAGTTGAATAACACTTCAGGAAAACCGCCTATCCCTCCCTTTTCCGCTATCAGCACATGCGCAGACAAGGCTGCCTCAAATCCGCCCCCCAAGGCCTGCCCCCTTACCAAAGAGATAGAGGTGACAGGTGGCTGCATATCATAAAAGGTCCACAAATTTTCTATACACAAAAGCGCGTATTCCAAGAGTTTGTTTCTTTCCTGTTTCAGGATCATTTCCTTGAATGTTGCCAAATCACCACCAAGGTTGAACACGCCTTCGACATCCGAAGCCAGCACTAAGTAATTGGTAGGCTGCTGCGGGCGGTATTGCCGATTGGCATGGGATGCTATAATCCGCATTTGGTTAGCCAACAGTTCGCTCATACAAATTCGATTGAAACATGGTCTGGGGTCGGGTTGCATAAACAGCCATGTGATACCGAACTCCGGTTCATATTCTACCCTTACTTGCTCAAATTGGTCGGTGTTTAAAAGATTAGAATCGGCGTAAACTTCCATAGTATTTTTTTGATTTTCTTGAGGTGAACATGTCGAGTTGATTTTGGCTACTTCTGTCCATCCTATATACATTAAGCTCGTGGTTTAGACGCCCAAAATTAACTCCATCCAGATCTTCGTCCCCCACCCATTCGGGTAGTTTTTCATTTTTTTTGAGCAAAATCCATAAGAAAATCGGTGCAAAACGCCGTCGTCGGGTGCTGGCTAACTAGATATTTGGTGAATCTTATTGACAGCTTGTGTCCGGTTATTGATTTCCATTTTCATATAAATATTACGAATATGGAATTTAACGGTATTAGATGAGAGGTATAAGGTTTCCCCTATTTGTAAATTAGTAAGCCCCTTGGCCAGCAACCTGAGCACATCTATTTCTCGTTCACTTAAATCAAATTGTTTCTGCAATTGAATAAATACGTCGTTTCTTAGCGAGATTTCTTTTTTTTGCGATCGATCTGCCGGCTGACCTTTTAAATAGCGTTGAATCTCTTCACGGTAATAAGCATGCTCTTGTTGCAATTTTCGGGCTCTGAGAATAATTCCCGCACTTAAAATAGACATCTGCAGAATATTGGTAAATTTGAACGCTCCGGGCAGTAGATTCAAAAAGTTCAACCCTAAATTTCTGAAGAGGAAAAAGTCGACTGCAAATAGGAGCGACAGGCCATAAGCAAACACAAAAAACCGCGCCGATACATCTTCTTTGTACTTGAATAAGGCAACGAACCAATACAGACCAAATAACAACGGGCCTATTATATTTCCTATTATTGCGACTCCTGCCCAACCAACAGCAACATACACTAAATAGCAAAAGGCCATCAATATCAACAAACTTATACTCAACCAACGTAAATAAATGTATCCATTGTCCAGCTCCAAAAATTTGATCGAAAAAACAACACTTGCTGCAGCAGTACCTACTTGCACCGGCATATTCATGTAATTAAGCCATATCGGGTTGCGGCTGATCAATACATATAGCCCGTCTGCATAAGCAAACAGGAGCGCCACTAATAACACCAAGATACTATAATACAAAAACTTAGGTTCTCTAAAAACAAAAAAAAACACGATATTAACAAGCAGGACAATGGCTACAATGCCGTAATAAAACCCTAACTGTAGGAAGCTAAAATTCTCGACTTTATAAAAATCAGTTACGGTATTTACCGCAACTGGAAATAGGATTTCTTTTTTCAATCGTGCTTTCAGCCAAACCGTAGCTGTACTGCCCTTAACTTTAAACCGTACATAACGCAAAAAAACATTGTCTTTACGCTTAAAATCATTCCCTCCGGTATCTGTAGCTAAGATCTTACCGTTCTTATATTGATACAGTATAACCGAATCCAAATGTGGGTTTTTGATATCGATGATCAAATCTTCATCAGCATGATTGTTTTGTATATCTAACCTAAACCAATATATTCCACTGTTATGAAACGGGAGTTTATGCTGTGCACTTGTTAGATGCTCGAATAACCGTTGATTGATATGCTTTAGAGAAACCGTATCAACAGAGGTATAATACCAAGATTGTTGAAATTTTAATTGAGCTAATATTTTTGATGGTAACAGCAAAAAAATGAAACAAAAGAGAACGTAATATTTATTCAAAATGAACGGTTTATTAGCACTTGTATTTAAGTTGATATGTCAATAGAATTTGCAGCATTACAAAATTGAAAAGGGTATCAGCATAACATCCGCATCCTTGCTTTTTATCCCTGCAATTATAGTTGCAAATTTTTTGTACTAAAACCCGCATTAATGCTATTTGAGCCCAAACAAAGCTATTAAAAAAATGAAGCAGATCAAAAAAGATTGTGTAGCTACTCCAACAGATATATTCCCAAGCTACGGGGTCCATGTGCGCCTAGTACGAGCGATTGCTCAATATCAGCCGTTTTAGATGGACCAGCGATAAATGCACCATACGGATCGTTGCTCCCCAAACTTAATAGATCATAGGCTTGGTGCATGTTGCTTACTAAGCTTGCTTTTTTTATCACCAATATCAAATGCTGGCAGATAAAGGGCAGTACCCTGATCGATTGCTCTGGCACCCATAAAGCACTGTTTTCGGCCACACCTAAGTTTGCTTGCATAATCGCCACATCTACATTTTCGAAGGAATGAGGATCTGTTTCAGCGGTAAAATCGACCTCCGCCAAACCCTCAAAGGCTTTTAAGGTTGATACAATGCGCAGTGGCTTTTCGATCTGCCAACGTTGCTTAAGTTCTGCTAAATAGCCCTCTTGTAAGCGATTGCAAACAGCCACTAAATCCGGTACTTCGAAAACCTGGCTTCCAATCGTTATAGCCGTTTCCATAAATTTAGCTACCGGATTTCCATAAACCGTTGCACCCTCCAATGCTGGTGGTAAATCAATTGGTTCGGGCTGAGCAGCCCGGACATTCGCTAATATGTTTTCTTTACTCATGAGTATAGCTTTCAGCTGTCAGGTATTAGCCGTCAGCCTTATTTACGTTTTTTATCTGTTGTTATTCTCGTTTTTTAAGCTGGAATTGACCAGATGCTTCCTCACGCCTGCATGACATCCCACAAGCCCGTTCAAAAAGCAGTGTTTTTGTCATTCAGAACGAACGTGAAGAACCTATTTAGCTATTCGCTTTATGCTTTATGCTTTCCGCTTTACCGCTTTATGCTTTTCGCTTTACCGCTTTATGCTCCCTCTTGTACCATTCTCCAAAGGACTCCTTCGGTGGTGCCGGCATTTCCCTTCCCTTATACCAGGGGTTCAATTTATTGTTGACCGCGAAAGGCACGTATTTCAAGGCCAATCGCCCCATTTTACCAGCCAGCTTGAACTTGGTAGAAGAACTTAGTGTGGTGGCCATCAACTCCATAGCCAATGTTTTCTTCCTGTCGGTATAACCTGCCTTCACTAATTCCTGCCTCCATTTATACAATTGATTGTGAATATCGATTTTCACTGGGCATACATTGCTACATGAACCGCAAAGTGTTGATGCAAAAGGTAAATCCGCAAAGTCTTTCATATCCAGGTTAGGCGCCAAAATAGACCCTATCGGTCCACTGATGGCATGATGATAACTATGCCCGCCACTGCGCCGATAAACCGGGCAGGTATTCATACAGGCTCCGCAGCGAATGCACTTCAAGGAATTCCGGAAATCGGGTCTGGCCAATTGGCGGCTTCTCCCATTATCAACCAAGACGACGTGCATCTCCTGTCCGGGTCGCGGACTTTTAAAATGACTGGAATAAGTAGTGATGGGCTGCCCGGTGGCACTACGGGTGAGCAGCCGCAGGAAAACACCTAAATGTGCCCGTTTGGGAATGATTTTCTCAATGCCCATACTGGCGATATGGATACTGGAGAGATGAGCGCCCATGTCGGCATTACCCTCATTGGTGCAAACCACCATCTCTCCGGTTTCTGCTACCGCAAAATTGACTCCCGTAAGGGCCGCTTTGCGCGTAATAAACACATCCCGCAAATGCTGCCGTGCCGTTTCCGTTAATACTTGTGGATCCGATTCGCCTTCAGCCGTCCCTAAGTACTCGTGAAAAAGATCACCTATTTCCTCTTTTTTCTTGTGGATACAGGGTAAAACAATATGGCTGGGCATTTCTTTCGCCAACTGAACAATGCGTTCACCTAAATCGGAATCGATTACTTCAATTCCCTGTTTTGCCAAATAATCATTGAGGTGGCATTCTTCCGTTAACATCGACTTGCTTTTGACCATACGGTCGATGCCATGGCTTTTCAGGAGACCATGCACAATACGGTTATGTTCTTCGGCATCCGCTGCCCAATGTACCTGAACACCGTTTGCCTTAGCCTTTCGTTCAAATTCTTCCAGATAATCCGCTAAATGCGAAAGCATATGATGCTTAATCTGCGACGCCGTTTCGCGCAATTGTTCCCATTCCGGAAGGCTATGCGATTGGCGGTCGCGCTTAGCACGTACAAACCACAGGGTTTCATCGTGCCAGTTCACCCGTGCTTCATCGGCATTAAAACGGTCTGCTAGTTCTGCATGTTTTTTATGTTCTGCTTGCATATAGTTATGCGTTGTGAGTTACGAGTTGCGAGTGAATCTGACGCACGACTGGCAGCTCATAACTGACAACTCGTAACTGGTAACTAATTAATGGCTGTTCAATATTTCTGCAATATGAATTACTTTAGTTGCGCTCTTATTTCTTTTTAAAATCCCTTCCAGATGCATCAAGCAGGATAAATCCGCACCGGTGATGTATTCCGCACCGTGCCGAACATGGTCTGCTACCCGGTCTTTTCCCATCTTTACCGACACCGCCTCTTCGGCTACACAGAAGGTTCCTCCAAAACCGCAGCATTCATCTACCCGATCTAATTCGATCAGCTCAATATCTTTTACCATATTCAACAATTTACCGGGCTTGGAAAAGGAAGGTGCAGTAAGCTCACTCATTTGCGATAAGCCAAGACCTCGTTGACCATGGCAACTTTGATGAATGCCTACTTTGTAAGGAAAGCGGGCATCTAACTGTTCAACTTGCAATACATCCGTTAAAAATTCGGTAAGCTCGTAAATTCCTTGACGAATCTGCGCCGCATCTTCCTCTCGCTTCTCAACATGTAAATGATCCTTAATATGGAGTACACAACTGCCGGATGGTGAAACGATATAATCAAATCCCGAAAAGTTGGCGACAAAATTAGCATTACATCCGCTTGTTAAATGCTCATATCCCGAATTGGCCATGGGCTGCCCGCAACAAGTCTGTCCTTCGGGATAAACGACTTCGACCCCTAATTTCTCCAAAAGCACTAAGCTCGCCCGTGCTGCTCCAGGGTAAAATTGATCCACATAACACGGTACAAATAAAGCTACCCTCATTTGATTGTTTATATTTAGCTGTCAGCTTTTAGCACTTAGCCATCAGCTTATTCTCGTTTTAAGTTCGTTATTATTTTTGAGGTGAAACCTGTTCTCACACCTGGCTATAACTATTTGCGAAGTAAAAATAGCAACTTTTTCAACAAAGTACTATCCTGTACAGTCCTTTGACAGCTATCAGCTGTCAGAAATCGGCCGTCCGCTTCATTCTTTTTACCATTGTTTTATTCAAGGTCAAGAGGCCGAGAGCCGATCTCCAAGCTATCAGATTTTCGTTTTATACTTTTATCGCTTTACGCTTTACGGCACTCATCCTTTCAAATGCCAGGCCTTTGGCTTGGTAAAGGCCCTTATTCCCTGATGAGACAAGGTTGCGCCGATGCCGGAATGCTTCCGTCCGCTCCAGGGTACTGCGGCACTTACCCGATCGCAACAATTCCAGTAAGCTGACCCTACATTCAAGGCCTTAAGTAATGGCTCTGCTCTTTCCAGATGGTCAGCATATATTCCAGCAGTGAGCCCATAAGGCGTATCCTGCATGAGCTTTAATGCTTCCTGATCGTCCCGAACCTTCATGATACCAATAATAGGTCCGAAACTTTCCTCCCGCATCACCAACATATCATGATTGACATCCACCAATACCGTAGGCTCAAAATAATAACCCTTACCTCCCCGGCGCTTGCCCCCCCTAAGCACTTTAGCACCTTTGGCCACGGCATCTGCCACTTGCTTTTCCAATATGTCCAACTGTTGTTTCCTACTTATCGGACCAAAGTAAATTCCCTCCTCCAAAGGATCTCCTATGCTCCAGTCGCGCACTTGTCTAATGAAAATTTCTAAGTAGGCGTCATATATCTTTTCATGTACATAAATGCGTTCTACCGAGCAGCAACTTTGACCGTTATTGTAAAAAGCACCGTCGGCCGTGGCTTCGGCAACCAAATCAATTGCAGCAATATCTTCGGTAATATAAATGGGGTCTTTTCCACCCAATTCCAGTTGGCAAGGTACCATTTTGGCAGCCACTTTCTCATAGATCAATTGACCGGTTCGGTGCGATCCGGTAAAGAAGTAACCATCAAAAGGCAAGTCCAACAATAAGCTGCCAACCTCTTTTCCGCCTACCGCCACCTGAAACAAATCAGGCAAACCCGCTTGCTTCAACAATGCCGCAATATGCAAGCCCGTCAATGTGGTCAACTCGGAAGGCTTGTACAACACCGCATTTCCCGCAAGAAGAGCGGGAATAAAGACGTTAACCCCTACTAGATAAGGATAATTCCAAGCAGAGATATTGCAGATGACACCCAAAGGTTCGTAACTAATCAGCTCTTTTAAACCCGCCGCTTCCTGCATCACTTCATCGGCTAGATATTGTTCTGCATGATCATGCAACCATTTTATCCGACCAATTGCGCCTTTTATCTCATTTCGCGATTGCTGGATAGGCTTGCCCATCTCCTTCGTTAAAGTAAGCGCCAACGTTTCTTCTTCCCTTTCCAATAGTTGCATAAACCTATTGATCACCCCTTGACGTTCCTGTAGGGGCTTATTCGCCCATGCTGGTTGTGCGGTTCTTAATTCTTGAAGTTTTCTGGCTAATGTTGCTGCAGTATCTTCGGTTAACTGATCAATAACTTCTTCCGTTGCTGGGTTAATGATGTTCATTTTTTTAGTATCAAGATTGTTAGTATCAAATATCAAGACCTTAAAAGTTGTATGTTGTAAGCGGCACGGGCAAGGTCGATTCAATCAGCGTTTCTACCACTGCAACAGCTACTTTATACTTCAGTCTTATGTCTTTTTAGCTTTTAGCGGTCAGCTCTCAACTTATTTACATTTTATATTCGCTATATTCTCACTTTTAAACGGAAATCGGTTAGATTCCTCCTGCCGTCAGAACGAAGCGTGCATGGCCGGCCATGGAAAGAGCGTTGTCACCCAGAACGAACGTGAAGAATCTACAAAGCTTTTAGCCGTTAGGCTTTAGCTTTCTGCTTTATCGCTTTATGCTCAATCACTGCTTCTAAAAACCCTTCCCCCGGTGCGCGCATAAAGGCGGTATCCGAACCTTTCATCCGCTCCGGATGCCATTGCACCAAGCATAAAAAAGGTTTGCCCACCGGTTCTTTCCATTCGATGGCCTCCACCACGCCATCCTGTGAAACGGCCGAAGCCACTAGACCGGTACCTAAACGATCGGCGCTTTGATGGTGTAAACTATTGATTATTCCCTGTTCGGATTGAACCATGCGAAAGAGCAGGGAATACGTATCTACCCTTACCACATGGTCGCGCGCATCTCCATTGCTCAATTTGGCATGATTAAACTTTCCCCAGGTAGGAAGATCGGGAATTAACGTGCCGCCATAATATACATTGATCAATTGCAATCCCCTGCAAATACCCAGTACAGGCAAAGGATGCTTCGCCACATAGTGCAACAAACGAAGCTCAAAGGTATCCCGTTGTATATCAAAATCGGATGGCACACAGTAATCCAGATAATCCAGTCGCCCATAATGTTGCGGATGCACATCTTCCCCTCCGGTAAATACCAAACCCTGACATCGTTCTACTGCCTCAAAATTGCCCAACTGATAGCCCAAGCGGATAATTTCGATGTCTGCCGAAAAAGAAGTCATCCAATCGGCATAAAGATCGAACATCCGGCCGTCAGTCATCCCGATATACACTTTACTCATAAGGCTTGCAGGTATAGCTGTTTAAAATCTTCCCGGGAAACCGGTTTCGGATTATTGGGATGTGCAAAATCGGCTATGGCCAGATCGGTCAAGGTTTCGATATGCGCTTCCTCCACGCCGATATCCCGTAAACGGGAGGGAATGCCAATGCGTTGATTCAAGTCAAACAAATACTGCACAACCGCATCGCCACTCTCCTCTTTTAAGGATAAAGCCCGTGCCATACGGCTGAACTTTTCTTCCTGCCCGGCAAGGTTAAAAGCCATGCCATAGGGAATGTTGACGGCGTTGGCCAGACCATGATGTGTATCTAACAGGGAAGAAAGTGGATGAGCCAGAGAATGCACCACCCCCAGACCTTTCTGAAAAGCAATAGCGCCCATCATGGATGCCATGAGCATATTGCCGCGGGATTGTTCACTGGGCCGTATTACCGCCTCCTCCAACGATCCGGCAATCAGGCGCATCCCTTCCAAGGCAATGCCATCGCATATCGGGTTAGGATTTTTGGCTAAAAAGGCTTCCATATTATGGGTTAACGCGTCCATTCCGGTTGCCGCCGTAACGGCAGGGGGTAAGCCCATCGTTAATAGCGGATCGGCAAAAACGATTTTAGCCATCAATTTTGGGGAAAACAGAATTTTCTTCTGATGGGTTTCGTCGTCCGCAATAATGGCACTTCTTCCTACTTCACTACCTGTTCCTGCTGTGGTAGGCACCGTAATAAAAGGGGGTACGTCGTTTGTAACCAATACATCCCCACCAATGAGATCGTCGTACGTAAATAAATCTTCCCGATGGTATACCCTTAGCGTGATGGCCCGGGCAACATCCAGGGCAACTCCCCCTCCAATGCCCACCACACAATCGCGCTCCGTTTCATCCCATACCGCTGTCCCTTTGTAGACATCCGATTTCACCGGGTTCTTGTGCATATCCGAAAATACTGCCACATGCATCCCTTTGGCGGTCAATTCGGCCAAGATCGACTCGAAAAAAGCCAATTGTACGATAATTGGATCCGTCACAATCAAAGGTCTTTTTAACCCCTGCTCCCGCAAATAGTCGGGCAGCTCCCTAATGGCACCGATACCAAAACGAATGGTTGTCGGTATGTTGATTTGAATAATTTGGTGCATATTTTTTAGCTATTAGCTTTCAGCAATCGGCTTTCTCCACGTTTTTATTAGCTATATTCTTGTTTTTCAGCTGGCATCAATTAGATTCCTCCTAGTGTCGGAATGAATCCGCGGGCTCATCCAAAAGCAGTGTCCGTTGTCATCCAGAACGAATGTGAAGGATCTATAAAGCTTTTAGCGGCTTTCCGCTTTATCGCTTTGTGCTTTTTTTACTTTTTAATTTTTTCAATCAAATAATCTCAAAATAACGTTTCAATTCCCAGTCGGTAACCGCTTTGCAAAACTGTTGCCATTCCCATTCGCGGGTTGAGCAAAAATGATCCACGAAAGTCTCCCCAAAAAGTTCTTTGGCCACTTCGCTGTATTTCATTTTTAATGTGGCTTCATACAAGTTCTCCGGCAGCCTGCCGTGGCGGTCATCGCGATAACCATTGCCTTTGGTTGCCGGCTGTTCCAGTTTCAATCCATAGCGGATTCCGTAGAGCCCTGCAGCCAAGCAGGCAGCCATAGCTAGATAAGGATTGGTGTCTGAGCCCACGACACGCGTTTCCAGTCGACTTGCTTTCGCACTTCCAGCCAGCACCCGTAATGCCACAGTACGGTTATCCAATCCCCAAGTCAATGTAGTTGGAGCCCAAGCTCCTTCTACCAATCGCTTATAGCTGTTTACTGTTGGCGCCAAAAGGGGCAATATAAACGGTAGGCAAAACAATTGTCCGGCAACATACTGCTGCATCGTACTGCTCATACCATGTTCTTCATCCGCATCATAAAACAAGTTGCGTTTCCCTTCACTATCCCATAAGCTCTGGTGTACATGTCCGCTACATCCCGGCAAGCTTGCATTCCACTTCGCCATAAAAGAAGCGAGGATGCCGTGCTTATATGCAATTTCTTTAACCGCCGTTTTAAAAAGCACGGCCCTATCGGCTGCCTCCAAAGCGTCCGAATAAGTGATAGCCGCCTCATATACGCCAGGGCCCGTTTCGGTATGCAAACCTTCCAACGGAATAGCAAATTTTTTCAGTAGTTCGAACAGATCCGTGATATATTCATTTTTCAAGGTGCTCCTCAAAATCGAATAACCGAACATTCCGGGAGTTAAAGGTTTGGGATCTTGATAGCCTTTTTGCGCCAAACTATCGGGTGTTTCGGAAAAATTGAACCACTCAAACTCCTGGGCAAAAAAAGCCGTGAATCCCTGCTGTTGGCCTTGAATGATGATTCTTTGTAAAAGCTGTCGTGGACAAATGGGGGATGCCGTTCCCTGCTCATCGATAAAATCACCAAGAAAAAAGGGCACGTCGTTTTCCCAAGGAATTTTACGGAAGGTATGTAGATCCAGTTTAAGGCTCATATCCGGATAACCGGTATGCCATCCGGTAAATGCCGCATGGTCATAAGCTACATCCGCCGCATCCCATCCAAAAACCACATCACAAAAACCTAGTCCGCCCTGCATAGCTGTCTTAAATTTCTCTACGGATATATATTTGCCCCGCAATATGCCATCGATATCAGCAGCAGCCAATTTTACTTTCCCGGAGGGATGCTGGTTAATATATTCTTCTATTTGCTTGGTGGTCATCGTTTAAACATTTTAAATAATCCAAAAGAAAGTACGAGGATACTGAGGTAGACTACCCCGATCTTTCCGTTATAAATAAGTAGCGCGATCAACGATAATAACGCAATAATTAATACCAACATTGGAAATAGCGGGTAAACGGGTACCCGAAAAGGACGGTGAAGGTCCGGCTCGGTACGGCGGAGCTTGATCAGCGCAAGCATGGCCATGACATACAGGGTCAATGCTCCAAATACAGAAAGTGTAATAATTTCGGCCGTCTTTCCGGAGAGCAAGGCCAAAATACCAACTGCTAAATTTCCCAACAACGCATAGGCTGGCGTTTGAAATCTTTTTGATAGCCGACCGAGTAAACGCGGAAAACCACCCGTCCTTCCCATTTCATAGGTCGACCTTCCCGCAGCCAAGATCAGTCCATGGAAGGAAGCTACCAAGCCAAAAAGCCCAATGGTAACCAGCACATGATATAAGAAGTGGTTTTCTCCGGTAATCCGAGACAGGGCCAAAGGAAGCGGGGAGTCAGAGGTTTCTCCACTCACACCATTTTGGTAAACAATAGCCTCCCAGCCAGCGACACCCACTGCAGAAATGAAAACCAGCACACAGAGCATCGCCAAGGTAAACATAGCCCAGCCAAAACCTTTTTGAATATCTCGTTGCGGATTCCTGGTTTCTTCTGCGACATTGGCAATTCCTTCAATACCCAGAAAAAACCAGATGGCAAAGGGGATGGCTGCAAGGGCGCCGCCCCACCCATTGGGAAAAGCCTGATGTACCAAATTGTTTGGCTTAACATGCGGACTGACAATGCCGACGAACAACAGTAATTCGGCCACGGCCAACACCGTGATTAACATTTCGAAGCCCGCTGCGACTTTAATTCCCACAATATTCAATGTGGTAAATAGGACATAAGCAATGATGGCGGTACTGAGCATGGAAACACCCGGAAAAAAGGCATTAAAATAGGCTCCTATAGCAAAGGCAATGGCCGGAGGAGCAAACACAAATTCGACCGTCTGGGCAATTCCCGAAATAAAAGCAACATCGGGTCCAAGCGCCCTTTCTGTGTAATCATACACTCCTCCTGCTTTCGGTATGGCGCAAGCCAGCTCGGTATAGCTAAAGGTAAAAGCGACATACATCAACATCACTACTAGCGTTGCTAAACCCATCCCCAATGTTCCGCCTTTCTCCAAACCCAGGTTCCACCCAAAATACATCCCCGAAATAACATAGCCAACACCTAAGGCCCATAAGGCAAAAGGGGTCAGGGTTTTCTTCAATTTAACTTCGCTCATGCCTTGGCTGTTTTAGCGTATGATCTCATGATATCCCTTGACAGCTTAATAGCGATTTTTTTGGTTAGCAAAGGTTTTATTCAAAAGCTAAACTTATGCAAATTGTACTTAAAATCAAAACCTTATATTGCAATAAAAGTCGGTTATCTTATTTTTCACCTAAGCCATGCTTTGCTATTTTTTTGTATTTTTAACACATGAAAGCACTTATTTTGGTCGATATTCAGCATGATTTCCTCCCCGGCGGAGCTTTAGCTGTTGCGCAGGGAGATGAAGTAATAGCTCCGGCTAACCGTTTGCAAGGGGATTATGACTTGGTTATCGCGACCCAAGATTGGCATCCTGCTGATCACAAAAGTTTTGCTTCCAACCATCCCGGAAAGGTACCGTTTGAACATATCGATTTGCAGGGACTGGATCAGGTACTATGGCCCGACCACTGTATTCAGGGGAGCTTTGGAGCTTCTTTTTCCGAAAAATTAGATACCGCTTCTATTGAAGCGATCTTCCGTAAAGGGATGGATCCGCAGATTGACAGCTACAGCGGTTTCTTCGATAACGGCAGAAAAAAAGCAACCGGCATGGCCGATTATCTGAAAGGAAGGGGTATTAATGAAGTGCATGTATGTGGATTGGCGGCAGATTATTGTGTTTATTATACCGCCAAAGATGCATTGGATTTAGGTTTTAAAGCCGCCATTCTTGACTATGCTACCAAACCAATTGATGCAAGTAATTATGAAAGCATCAAGCAGGATTTTGTAGCCCGAGGAGGAGTTATATTTTAGTTGTTCGTTATTAAAAAAAGCAATTTGCTTAAGTTTGTTATATGATGAGTTCTGCAGTACAGGATAAATCCAGCTTATTAGCCATTCTTTCTGCTAACGGAGAGAAAATAACGTCTTATGGTGTTAAAAATCTAAGTCTATTTGGATCTTTTGCAAGCAATCAACCCAAACCGGAAAGTGATGTTGACTTATTAGTGGATTTTGTTCCAGAAAAAAAAACGTATGATAATTTCATAGAGCTCTCTTTTTTTATAGAAGACTTATTATCTTGATACTAAAATAAAGCCAACGGCCGACTACTGTTAGCTAAACTCACCAATAACTAAAAATTAACGCTCCAGCATCTTAATCTCAAATAACTTATCCCAGTTTTTTCCGGTTACAAATAAGCGTTTTCCCTGATGATCATAGGCGATACCATTCAATACATTGGTATCTTCCTTCACATCCTTTTGCGGTAAAAGTCCGATGAGGTTTAATTCTGCTTCTATTTCTCCCGTACTTGGATCAATGATCACAATATTATCCGAATAATAGATGTTGGCATAAAGTTTCCCGTCTATATATTCCAGCTCATTCAGGTTATCCACCGGCCCTTTATCATTGTACACTTCTACAAACCCTTCTTCTTTATAGGTATCTTTGTTTAGAAAGTATAGACGGTTTGTGCCATCTGATTTGATCAAGCGTTTACCATCGTAGCAGAGTCCCCAACCTTCCTTACTGGCTTGATAAGGAAACTCGCCTATTTTAGAAAAATTGGCTTTATTGTAAACAAAACCAACCCCTTCCTGCCAGGTTAACTGGATAATCTTATCATCTACAAAGGTCATCCCTTCACCGAAATATTTAGCAGGCAGATCGACTTTCTGTACCACTTTACCCGTTGTCAGCTCTACCTTACGTAAGGTGGACTGTCCGCGTTGCCCCGTACTTTCATAAAGAAAACCATCGTGGTATTCCAGTCCTTGCGTATAGGCATGCTCGTCATGAGGATAGGTATTCACCACACTGAAGGCATATTGTTCAGGCATTTTTGAGGCTACAACAACGATATTGGTATTCGCACGTTCTGATTGTCCGCCTTTGTAAACTTCCGCAGCAATCAACTTACTTCCCATGGCCATATCCGCCGTGCTTAACCAAACGGGTGTGCTATCTGTAACTGTTCGGTACGGCTTTTCATCAATACGGTAAACGATGGAATCGTAACCTATTCCATCGGGAATATGCAATGCCAACGAAACAGAGTCGCCCCGATTGACCAGCGTACCGGCTTCGATATCACGATAAGCAACAGAAGAATCAGAGGATGAAGACTCGGTAGACGATTGACGGTTACAAGCCGCCACGCTGCATAAAGCAGTCATGCATAACAGCATAAACTTATTCATACACAAATATAGGATATGTAAGGCATTTGACATATAGTAATTTAGCTATTAGCCTTCAGCTATCAGCAATCAGCTTTATTTTTGTGCTTAATGGTTCTTTATCCCCGTCTTAAACCGCTTCGTTTTTTACAAGTTAACTGGCTAACTAACAGCCAACATCGAACAACCAGATAAGGCTGATAGCCGACTTCCGAAAGCTGACAGCTATCACGCATACCTAGGCCAAAAGGCGTCCTTAATATGTCTCAGGTTAAATTCTTTTTGATCATTCATTAAAATCGAAACCACATCAAAACGGATTTCCCCCTGATGTTTTTGCTGCCCGATAAAAATAGTGGCTGCTCGAGCCAGTTTACGTTGTTTTTGCCAATCCACGGCTTCGTAAGGCAGACCATAAGTGCCGCTTGCACGGGTTTTAACTTCCACAAATACCAGCACCTCTCCATCCCGCATAATCAAATCAACTTCTAAATGTTTATATCGCCAATTTCTGGCCTCTAGCTGATAACCTAATCCGAGCAAATAACGCAAGGCCTGTTGTTCTCCTTTTTCTCCGGTCAGTATATGCTCAGCCATCTGCTTTATTTGACAATAACCGTCCCTAAAAAATGCGTCAGATCGCGCTCCATCTGCTTCAGCTTTTGATATTTACTCATTAAAATATCGACATTTTCCGGTTCTTGCGTTCCTTTTAACTCATCGCGGATGGCCTGCATACTTTGTTCCACCTTACGTTTTTTAATGCGGTACAAAGGTCCCAACACCGCATTTTTTAAATTGTCGGTTTCCTGTGCGACATAAATTTTTCGTTTTTCATCGTTCCAATTCGGACTTAAACTATAGGGCGAGGCTAATAATGAGATGGCCATGTCTGCAATCTCCCGGTCTTCATGGGTGATAAAAAACCGTTCGTCGGGCAATTCCTCCCGTTCCATAAATTCCAGATAGATACTCAAAATTTTCTTACTGATCGGGTCTTCAAAATCGACATCTTGCAGTCCTGCAAAGAGCACAAAAGCGATGGGATAATCCTGTTCCCATTTGGCCGGCATATGTCCATAATGCAAAAGAATCCGAATGATCTCCCTTTCCTGTAAAATGAGTGAAGAAGAAGTCGCCGAAACAGCCTGCTCATCCACCGTATCGCCAAGTAAAAAGTCGGCAGGAGGCTCACCTGGCTGGTCTGCATGAGCAAGGGTTGTAGAAATCGGATTTTCCGCTGCACGTTGCTGACTTTTTTTTGCGGCAGATAACCGCAACTTGTTCAACTCCACAATCAAGAGCCGTTCTTCGATATCCAAAAGCGTGCTGCATTCGCGGATGAAAACGGACGCTTTGATATCGTCGGGGATTAGGGCAATACTTTCGACCACATCATGGATCACCCCTGCCCTTTTTACGGGATCATTTCCTGCATCGCGAAGTAATATATCGGTTTTATAGAAGATAAAATCACGACTGTTCTCTTGGATGTAGGCCTTAAAAGCTTTCTCACCATGCTTCATGGCAAATGAATCCGGATCATCGCCATCCGGGAAAAGCAAAACCTTTACGTTTAACCCTTCTTCCAAGAGCATGTCCATTCCCCGTAAGGAGGCCTTAATTCCTGCTTCGTCCCCATCATATAAGATGGTTACGTTTTTCGTGAAGCGAGAAATTAAGCGAATTTGTCCGGTGGTTAATGATGTTCCGGAAGACGCCACCACATTTTCCACACCGACCTGATGCATGGAAATGACATCGGCATAACCTTCAACCAGATAGCAATTATCAAGGTCGGAAATTGCTTTTTTGGCAAAGAACAACCCATACAATACATCCGATTTATGATAAATCAGGCTTTCTGGGGAATTCACATATTTCGGAACCTTTTTATCGGTTTTCAACGTGCGTCCGCCAAACCCCAATACCCGCCCTGTAAGATTATGAATGGGAAACATCACCCTTCCCCTAAACCGATCATAAATCCTGCTGTCTTCCCGTCGGACTACCAAGCCTGTTTCTTCCAGAAATTCTTCGGCATATCCTTTATTTTTGGCCTGATCACACAGCGCTTCCCAAGCTTCCGGAGAAATGCCTAGTTCAAACTTTTGGATTATATCTTCCCGATAGCCCCGTTCTTTGAAATAAGAAAGTCCAATGGTCCGGCCTTCTTCCGTATTCCACAAATTTTCCCTAAAAAACTTTGCTGCCCAATTGGTTACGATCAACAAGCTTTCGCGACGGTCGTTAACCGCCAACTGCTCGGCCGTTTGTTCCGTCTCCTCAACCTCAATATGATATTTCTCCGCAAGATAACGTAGGGCTTCGGGATAGGAATATTTTTCGTGCTCCATAACAAAACGCACGGAATCTCCTCCGGCACCACAACCGAAGCATTTATAAATCCCCTTACTTACCGACACATGAAATGACGGTGTCTTTTCATGATGAAAAGGGCATAAACCGGTAAGGCTGGTACCCCGTCTGCGCAGTTCGACAAAATCTCCCACAACTTCCTCAATACGAGCAGCATCTAGAATCTTGTCAACCGTCTCTTTCGTGATCATGTTTTGGGTGTTAAGCGATTAGGTAAAGTTAAACATTCGGTCTGGCGAAAACAACAGGCGTTATAGGTCTTTCACCGATTCTTTCTGACGCACAGGCAAGGTGTTGGTAAAATGCACTTTTGTGATGTCAGATCCCGATTCCCTTTCGAAAATGCAGAGGTCGAAAAAGGAAACGGCAGCAATCAGATGATCAAAGATATCGGCCATGATGTATTCATATTGATTCCAATCGGTAGTATTGGTGAATACATAGAGTTCCAAGGGCAATCCATTTTCATTAGGGGCCAGTTGCCTTACTAATAGCGTCATATCCTTCCGTATCGCCGGATGGTTTTCGACATACCATTCCACGTATTTGCGATAAAGACCGAAATTGGTAAAGTTGCGGCCATTGAGGAGTATACTTCGGTCGGCACCAATATGTTCATTATGTTTGTTAATCTCATCGCCCCGCTTTTGGATATAGGCTTGAATACCTTGGATCTGCTGAAACCGGGGTAATTCTTCTTCACGTACAAAACGGATGCTAGACTGTTTGATAATAATGGAACGTTTAATCCGTCTACCACCCGACTCCTGCATGCCCCGCCAGTTCTGAAAAGAATCCGATATTAAAGTATAGGTAGGAATGGTGGTTATCGTCTTGTCAAAATTCCGCACCTTTACCGTAGTGAGATTAATTTCCATCACGTCGCCGTCAGCTCCATATTTGGGCATGGTAATCCAATCACCTATCCGTACCATATCATTGGTGGTTACCTGGATACTCGCTACAAAGCCCATGATGCTATCCTTAAATATCAATAAAAGAACTGCAGATGCAGCCCCCATAGCGGTAAAGAATGCAAGTAGCGACTGGCCTGTAATAATCGAAAATATGGTTCCCATGCCGAGAAAAAGGAATACAATCCGAACGACTTGTATATAGCTTTCCATGGGCTTACCTGCAAATTGCGGTTTGGCTCTCAACGACTCTGCACCTGCGCGCACAATGGACATTAGAATGGATATGATCATAAAAACCATATAAATATCCGCCAAGGTATCTAACGGATTGATCCATTTCGGAAATTCGTCGAATATAATAGGGATTGCATTTTTAACCAGGCTAAACGGAGCGATTAAGGCAAGGAAATGAGGGAAACGGCTTTCCAGTAAATAAGCGAAAAAACGGATGTCGGTTGAGGTATAAACTTGCGTAAATACAGCGGTCAAGACCTTACGCACAATATATTGAACCAGATAAACCAACCCGATTACCAAGATCAACAGCAAAAATACGTTGACTAAAGCTGCCGTGTCCTTATTTAATCCTAAACGTATCAATTGTTCGTTACTAAAACGACTAATTATACTGGAAGATTTTTCAATGCTCGTATCTAGACTGTCCATAAAAATAACAGTTTAAGCGCTCGCCTGAACGGACGATCGCTAGTGAAAGTGGACAAAGATATTATTTTTTTTTAGTTTCCCAGACGTTTTAGGGCGATATAAGCCATTAGCCCGGTACTTATAGCCAAGGCATTTTCGTCGATATCAAACTGGGCAGTATGAACGGCTGAAGTGATTCCCAGGGCTTCATTTCGGGTACCCAAGCGATAAAAGCAAGCATCGGTAACCTGCGAGTAAAAGGCAAAATCTTCGCCGGCCATCCAAAGATCCAGGTCGAGCACATTTTCTTTTCCGAGATATTCTTCAGCAAAACCCCGCACCTGTGCCGTTAAAACCTCTTCATTCACTAAGAAAGGATAGCCCTTACGCACTTCAAAATCACAATGTGCACCCATACTTTCCGCAATTCCCTCGGCCATCTTTTTCATCTTTTGATGTGCTTCTGCCCTCCATTTTTCGTCGAATGTCCGGAAAGTTCCTTCCAACTTCACTTCATTTGGAATCACATTGGTTGCTCCGTCGGCTACGATTTTCCCGAAAGACAACACGGTGGGCATCTTGGGATCTGCAATACGGCTAACAATTTGCTGCAAGGCAGTGATAATATGAGCGGTAATAACAATGGGATCGATATTTAGTTGTGGTTGGGCGCCATGGCCGCCCTTTCCGGTAACCGTTACATATAGCTCATCGGTAGAAGCCATGTATTTGCCGCTTCGGAAGCCAACCTTTCCGACCTCGATTAATGGCATGACATGCTGGCCTATAATGGCCTTCGGTTTAGGATTCTCCAAGGCCCCATCGCGGATCATTAGACTGGCACCCCCCGGCAGCTTTTCTTCTCCGGGTTGAAACAACAGTTTAACGGTGCCGCCAAATTCGGCCTTTAAGTTGGTTAGTATTTTCGCGGTACCTAGTAAAGAAGAGGTATGCACGTCGTGCCCGCAGGCATGCATTACACCTTTGTTTTGCGAACCATAACTCCTTCCCTCAACTTCCATAATTGGTAAGGCATCGATATCAGCCCGCAAAGCGACTACCTCATTATTTCCTTCTTTCTCACCTTTGATCAAAGCAACAATCCCCGTACCGGCTATTGCTTGCCATGGAATACCCAAAGCATCCAACTCCCCCTTAATAAAGGCTGAAGTATGGTATTCTTCGAAAGATAGCTCAGGATGGCTATGTAAATGCCTGCGATGTTGAACTACCCCAGAAAAAATAGATTGTGCTTCTTGCTGTACGGCTTCTTTTAACATGAGTAGGTAAAGCTGTTTAGATCTCCAGATTGATCATTTCCGTAAATATAAATACCGCAGTAAATTGCTGTTTGAGCTGGTTCATCAAAGCCAAGGCTTGATTTCGATTGGTAAAATCGCCTACTTTAACCCTATAGTTAGGTTGTTCATAGCTTAAATAGGTGTTCAGGTCTTTATACATGTTTTTGAATTTGGCCTGAGCGGCATAAGCGCCTGATCGATCAGTTCCCGAATAAATCTGTACACGGTACCCTCTTGCGGTGACTTTCTTACCGGTTTTTAATGGTACACCTTCTTTCTTTTCGGAAGTTGTGCCGCTTCCCAATGCCCCGCTTTGCGCCAACAAGGTCCGCTCTTTCTGCAGACGCTCGATCAACGGACTTTTATGCTCTTCAACCACACCATATTGCTGAGCCGCCGATCGACCTATCGATAAGAACAACAATAGGCCAAGCAAACCTAAAGAACGTATAAAAAACTTCTTCAACATATTTTTTCCGTTATGTAATTGCAGCTTCGCAATCGTAAATCCGCCCTATCTAACTTACAACTGATAACTCGTAACGGGAAACTTCCCTAAGCCTGCCCTATCCCGTGACAGTTTTTATATTTCTTACCACTTCCACATGGGCAAGGGTCATTCCGTCCGATTTTATTTTCATTGCGAATCGGCTGTGTTTTCTGTATTTCCCGTGTATCATCAACGGGCATGGCCGATCCGGCGGAAGCTACAGCCAATTCCGGTTTAGAAACTTTGACCCGTGGTTGCTGGCTCGGCATGGGCCGGGCCTCTCTTACATCCTGTGGCTGTTGCTGTGGGATTCCCCCCTTGAACAAGAAAGAAACGATATCTTTATTCATCGTTACCAACATTTCTTTAAAAAGATTGAAGGCTTCCATTTTATAGATGATGATCGGATCCTTTTGTTCGTAAACCGCGTTTTGTACCGATTGTTTCAAATCGTCCATTTCCCGCAGGTGTTCTTTCCAAGCCTCATCGATTAACGATAGCACAACCCCTTTCTCAAAAGATTTGAACACCTCTTTGCCGTCTGTTTCTACCGCTTTCTTCAAGTTAGCAGCAACCTGTAAACCACGTACACCGTCGGTAAACGGCACAACAATATTTTCAATCTGCTCGCCTCTTGTAGCATATACATCTTTCAATACCGGCAAGGTCTGAGCAGCGATATGCTCCGCTTTGCGGTGGTAAAAGTCGATGACCAACTCAAACAATTGATCAGTAAGTGTGATGCTATTGCTATTGGCAAATGTATTTTCATCCAATTCAGGATCCACAGAAAATAAACGAATAAATTCTAGCTGGAAATCTTCGTAGGTACCCGCTTCTTTGTACTCCGTCACCACATCCTCTACAACGTCATAAATGGTATTGTTCAGATCCACATCCAGACGGTCACCAAACAACGCATTCTTCCTTCTCGCATAAATTACCGTCCGTTGAGAATTCATTACGTCATCGTATTCCAATAGGCGTTTCCGAATACCGAAGTTGTTCTCCTCCACCTTCTTTTGTGCACGCTCAATCGACTTGGTAATCATAGCGTGTTGAATCACTTCCCCTTCTTTAATCCCCATGCGTACCATAATATTGGATATCCGCTCAGAACCGAATAAACGCATCAGGTTATCCTCCAGCGACACAAAAAACTGAGAAGATCCAGGGTCACCTTGCCGACCTGCACGACCTCTCAACTGACGGTCGACACGCCGGGATTCATGGCGTTCCGTACCGACAATGGCTAATCCACCCGCTTCCTTCACTCCAGGGCCAAGCTTAATGTCCGTACCCCGACCCGCCATATTCGTGGCGATCGTTACCGTACCGGCCTGTCCAGCTTCAGCGACAATATCCGCTTCCCGTTGATGCAGTTTGGCATTCAGCACATTGTGTTTGATGCCACGCAGTTTAAGCATGCGGCTTAACAATTCTGAAATTTCCACCGAGGTGGTACCCACCAACACTGGCCTTCCTGCCTCCGTTAATTTTTGAATTTCTTCCGCAACAGCGTTATATTTTTCACGCGCTGTCCGATACACTAAGTCTTCCCGATCGTCCCGCTGGATTGGAATATTCGTAGGGATTTCTACCACATCCAATTTATAGATCTGCCATAACTCACCCGCTTCGGTCACCGCTGTACCCGTCATCCCCGCCAGCTTATGGTACATGCGGAAATAATTTTGTAAAGTAATGGTTGCATATGTTTGGGTAGCATCTTCTACCTTCACATTTTCCTTGGCTTCGATAGCCTGGTGCAAGCCATCCGAATAGCGACGGCCTTCCATAATCCGGCCCGTCTGCTCGTCCACAATTTTTACCTTACCTTCATCGATGATGTATTCCACATCTTTTTCAAATAAGGTATAGGCTTTAAGCAGCTGGTTAACGGAATGTATTCTTTCCGACTTAATGGAGAAATCACGCATCAGCTCATCCTTCTTCTGCGCTTTCTCTTCATTGGACAAAGGCAATTTTTCGATTTCGGCAATCTCCGACCCAACATCAGGCATCACAAAGAAATGTGGATCTTCACCAGAAGCGGTAATCAGCTCAATTCCTTTTTCCGTTAATTCGACTTGGTTATTTTTTTCATCAATCACAAAGTAAAGTTCTGCATCCACTTTGGGCATATTTTTACTTTGCTCTTGCATGTAATGATTTTCTGTTTTAGTGAGTACCTGACGGTTACTGCCCTCGCTGAGGAATTTAATTAAAGCCTTGTTCTTAGGCAAACCGCGATGGGCGCGTAAAAGAGCCATTCCAGCTCCTTCCACATCCGTATCGCCTGATGCAATTCCCTTTTTTGCTTCATTCAATACGGTATTGATAAAGGCCTTTTGTGCATTGACCAAACGCTCAATTCTTGGCTTCAATTCATAAAATTCATGCTCATCGCCACGCGGAATCGGCCCCGATATAATCAAAGGTGTACGCGCGTCATCAATCAATACCGAATCCACCTCATCCACCATGGCAAAATGCAGCTTCCGTTGCACTAAACCCTCTGGCGATTGCGCCATATTGTCGCGTAGATAGTCAAAACCAAACTCGTTATTGGTACCAAATACGATATCCGCGGCATAGGCATTTCTCCTAGCAGCCGAATTGGGCTGGTGTTTATCGATACAATCTACACGTAAACCGTGGAATTCGAACAATGGGCCGTTCCATTCCGAGTCACGGCGCGCCAAATAATCGTTTACCGTAACGATATGTACGCCCTGCCCTGATAAGGCATTGAGATAAGCCGGCAAAGTTCCAACCAAAGTTTTACCTTCGCCTGTAGCCATTTCTGCAATTTTTCCTTCGTGAAGAACAATACCACCAATGAGCTGCACATCGTAGTGAATCATATTCCATGTCACCTGATTTCCTGCAGCCATCCAGGTATTTTTCCAGTAGGCTTTATCTCCACGGATTTCCACATTGGGCTTTTTGGCGGCGATATCCCGATCAAAATCATTGGCGGTAACTTCAAGTTCCGTATTTTCCGTGAACCGTCGAGCAGTCTCCTTGACTACGGCAAAAGCTTCAGGAAGCAAGTTCATCAACACCTCTTCCAATTGTTTATCGCGATCTTTTGTCAGCTTGTCAACCTTATCGTATAGGTTATTCTTTTCCACCATTTCAACACCCGGCCGTTCAGCTTCGACCTTCAGGTTGCTGATTTCTTGATCGATATCAGCTAAATACTCAGCAATACGTGCTTTGAAATCAGCTGTCTTTGCGCGAAGCTCATCATGACTTAACGTAGCTAAGGTGGTATATTCGGCTTTGATTTTTTCAACTAAGGGCTGAATATATTTTATATCGCGATCAGATTTACTTCCAAAAATTTTACTTAAGAATCCTAACATGTTTTATCCTATAAAAGTATTAAGTATACGACCTCAACAAATAAGCCAAAGCCATAACAGTACGCCATATTGACACTATTCGACAAAGTTAGTGTTTTTTGTTTATTATTTGGTTGTTTGTTATTCGTTCTTCGACGTTCGAAAAGCCCCTATTGGATGAATATACGAACAGCCAAGAACGAACAACTAATACCTAACGGCTAACAGCTGATACCTAGCAGTTAACAGCTATTCCGGCACCACCGCCCAAACGACGTTCCCGGCATCGTCTGCCACCAACATATAACCTTGTTTCGCAAATGTTACACTTACCGGACGTCCATGTACTTCGTTGTTAGCTTCGTCGGCAATAAATCCGGTTAAAAAGTCTTGGCATGCTCTTATCGGGCTATCCTGATTAAAAGGCACATAAAGCACTTTAAATCAAAATCGGGGATAAGCCCAACAATAATAACCTGTAATCCTTCTGCTATACCTAAATGGTCTTACCCTTCAACAAGTGATATAGCGAATGGTTTTTATTGGGTTTTAGCCATTAGGTTTTAGGTATTGTATCTCTAAAGGCTAAAACCTAACAACTATCTCCACTCCTTATACTGATTAATCAGCCCGTTGGTAGAAGAATCGTGGGAAAGCACTTCCTCCTCTCCTTTTAATTCGGGGAGGATTTTTCCGGCCAGTTGCTTGCCTAATTCCACACCCCATTGATCGAAGCTAAAAATGTTCCACACAATTCCCTGGGTAAAAATTTTATGTTCGTAAAAGGCAATCAGCGACCCAAGGCTTCGAGGGGTTATTTTTTTAAGCAGGAATGAATTGCTGGGCCTATTACCCTCAAAAACTTTAAAAGGAAGCAAGGCATTAATGGCTTCATCCGTCTTTCCCAGTGCTTTTAATTCCGCTTCCACTTCATCTTCCATTTTTCCGTTCATTAAGGCCTCCGTTTGAGCAAAAAAGTTAGACAATAACATCGGATGATGTTCGCCGATCGGATTATGGCTTTGTGCCGGTGCAATAAAATCACAAGGGATCATCTTCGTTCCTTGGTGGATCAATTGGTAAAAGGCATGTTGCCCATTGGTGCCGGGCTCTCCCCAGATAATCGGGCCAGTTTGGTATGCTACAGCCTCTCCGTTCCGATCGACATATTTACCGTTACTTTCCATATCGCCTTGTTGGAAATAGGCTGCAAAACGGTGCATATACTGATCATAAGGAAGGATAGCTTGGGTTTCGGTATCAAAAAAATTGTTATACCAAACGCCCAATAACCCCATGATAACCGGGATATTTTCTTCAAAAGGCGTATTTCTAAAATGTTGATCAACGGCATGTGCTCCTTCCAAGAGCTCCTTAAAATGGTCGAACCCGATACTCAACACAATAGATAAACCAATTGCACTCCAAAGGGAGTATCGCCCGCCAACCCAATCCCAAAACGCAAACATATTGGCAGTATCGATGCCAAATTTTTGAACAGCCTGAGCATTGGTGCTCAAGGCAGCAAAATGCTTAGCAATATCTTCTTCTTTTCCTCCGGCTTTCAAAAACCACTCCCGAGCAGTATGCGCATTGGCCATCGTTTCCTGTGTAGTAAACGTTTTGGAGGCAATGAGGAAAAGTGTCGTCTCCGCATTCACCTTGCGCAAAGTTTCCGCAATGTGGGTGCCATCTACATTGGAAACATAATGCATGGTGAGGTGATTTTTATAAGGCCTTAAGGCTTCGGTGACCATCACCGGCCCCAAATCTGACCCGCCAATACCAATATTCACTACATCCGTAATCGCTTTTCCAGTATACCCCTTCCATTCGCCCGAAATAACCGCCTCACTAAATACCCGCATCTGCTCAAGTACAGCCTGTACTGCGGGCATCACGTCCTGCCCGTCGACTTCCACCGGTTTGCCTGAAACATTGCGCAAAGCCGTATGCAATACCGCACGGTCTTCTGTTCTATTGATATGCTCCCCGCTAAACATCGCCTCGATCGCTTCATCCAATTTACACTCCCGGGCTAATTGGATTAACAAGGCAATGGTTTGTTCGTCAATTCTATTTTTGGAATAATCAAAAAGTATGTCCTCAAAAACAAGCGAAAACTTTTCAAAACGACGTGGATCTTGCGCAAACAGATCACGCATATGTTTAGGCGCTATATTGATGTAGTGATTACTTAAATAATTGTAGGCGTCGGTTTCGGTAAAATTCACATGTGGTAACATAGCTATTCTTTTTAATGTGTACGAATTTTGATGCATACGAAGCTACAATTTTATTCCAAAAATTACGTATAAGAATGCGAGTCCGATGGTTTTAGACATTTTCCTGACAGCAAGCGGAAAGTGTTTAAGGAAATAGTGAATAAGGGAACAAGGTCGTGATTAAAACGACAATAAAGCCGAAACTGAAAGCGATAGCGTATAACGCGAAAAGCTTTGGCCCCATTAGGTAAAAATAAGCTAAAACCTAATAGCTAACGGCTAACAGCTAAAAAATAATATTTTACTTTAAAAAAAAGTAAAAAATAAATATCTTTATCGGGGCTAAGTAGCTAATAGAGACCAGTTTTTCGATGGATTTAAGACACGTAAATCATCACCACTCGCTAAAGTGATATAAGATGACGGATGTAAACTATGAAAATATCGAACGGTATTTGTCTGGGAATATGACAGACAAAGAGCGCCTGCATTTTGAAGAAGAACTTGATGAAAATGCAGAATTGGCCCAGGAGTTACGTTTTTATTTGTATGTCAACCGTAGTATCAATGAATGTTTATCCGTTTCTCCTGTTAAATCCAGATGGAGAGGCTTCCATCAGGGCACTTTTAACCAATTTTCAATCATGAGTTCCGTAAGATGGATGGCATTGATCGCTATAGTTGCCCTCTTAGCATTTTCTGCAATATGGACTCCCTGGAAACGACATGCAGAACCGGAAAAGGTAAAGATGAACAAGGTCAGCCCGGAGGGAATTCCAGTAGATCCGAAATACGATCCCATTATCCAGCTCTTCAACGCGGGCAAATATAAAGAGGTTTTGCCTTTACTCAATACCGCTGTCAGCGAACATCCAGACGACCTTTATTTCCGTTATTATCGCGGACTGACAACGTTCCACTTAAACTATTTGGGATCGGCGCGGCGCGATTTACTTAAGGTGTATACCGAAAATGCCGTGCAAATGTATGATGCAGCTTACTACATTGCATTAAGTTATACCTTAGAAGAAGAAGATTATACCGAAAGTGCACGCAAATGGCTAGATAAAATTCCTAGTGATTCACCAGTATTTGCAAAAGCAGAGGCCTTACGAGAGAAATTGTAATTTTTTGTTGTTCATTATTTGTTCATCATCCTTTACATAACGAACAGCTAGCAACCAACAACTAAATTTCCTACCTTTGCCACATGACCAAAGAGAACATTCAGGATTTAAGGGACAGAGTAGCGTCCCTGAGGAGGCATCTTTGACATCGATGCCAAAATTGCAGAAATAAAAAAAGAACAGGAAGCCACTTTACACCCTAATTTCTGGGATAACCCCAAAGATGCAGAAAAGGTACTGCAATCCATCAAAAGCAAGAAAGTATGGACCGAACCTTTTGAAGAGCTGAGCGCAGCCATTGACGATGCGGCGGTGATGTTCGATTTTCTTCAGGCGGGTGATGCTACCGAAGCAGAAACGGATGACTTATACCAACAGGCCTTGCAAAAAACAGAAGAGCTTGAATTTAAGAACATGCTGAGCGCAGAAGAAGATCAGCTCACAGCGATTTTACAGATTACCGCCGGTGCCGGAGGTACAGAAAGCTGTGACTGGGCGGCAATGTTGATGCGCATGTATATCATGTGGGGCGAACGGAACGGTTATAAAGTCAGTGAGCAGGATTCGCTGGAAGGCGAAGTAGCGGGAATTAAATCGGTGACATTGCAATTCGATGGCCCTTTTGCCTATGGTTATCTCAAAGGCGAAAACGGCGTGCACCGTTTGGTTCGGATTTCGCCCTTCGACTCCAATGCTAAACGCCACACCTCCTTTGCTTCGGTATATGTTTATCCGCTGGTTGACGACACCATCGAAATCGACGTTAAGGATGCGGATATTGAATGGGATACTTTTCGTTCGGGTGGAGCTGGCGGACAAAATGTCAATAAAGTAGAGACTGCCGTACGCCTTCATCATAAGCCTTCGGGCATCGTAATCAAAAACCAGGAATCACGCTCACAATTGCAGAACAAAGAAAATGCGTTACGCCTGCTGAAGTCGCAGCTTTATGAAATCGAAATGCGTAAACGCCTGGAAACGACTGCAGCCATCGAAGGAAGCAAAAAGAAAATCGAATGGGGCTCACAAATCCGTAATTATGTGCTGCACCCCTATAAATTAGTGAAAGACCTAAGAACCGGACACGAAACCTCCAATACCCAAGCGGTGTTAGACGGGGAAATCGATGACTTTCTAAAGGCTTACCTTATGGAATTTGGGGGTAATTAAACTAATTTCAAACGCAAATAACTTCTTTGTTTAGTTTGGCAATACCTGTATCTTGGTGTAAGTCATCATTTTTTGATATGAATAGTGATCACTTAGCCATTAAAATTCGTTCTTCCACATCATGGATTCCACCGGGCGTGTTGTTTTCCGATTATATTTTGCGTTACCCTTGCTGCTGTACATCGTATCGATATCACCTTCCACGGCAAAGTAAATCAGTTGTCCGATAGGCATTCCCGCGTAGACCCTTACCGGCTGTGCCACTGATATTTCCAAGGTCCAGGTGTTACAGAAACCTACATCACCTTTTCCGGCCGTGGCATGAATATCAATCCCTAAGCGCCCGGTACTGCTCTTACCTTCTAAAAAAGGCACATGTTTATGCGTCTCCGTATATTCCAATGTAACGCCTAAATATAACGTATTGGGTTCGAGCACGAAACCGGTCTTTGGTATTTCAAAATGGATAATTTCATTATGTACTTTCGCATCCAGTATACGATCTTTATACGTAGCCAGGTATTTACCCAAATGCACATCATACGAGTTGGTACCAAGACATGCTTTATCAAAAGGTTCGATAATAATACTCCCTTTTTCTATTTCCTCTAAAATTCGCTTATCAGATAAAATCATGTTGTTTTAATTTCCAAAATCAAGGGTAAGCCTAGTTTTGCCTTTTTTGAGTGGAGACAAAATTAACGGAACGTTGCTAATTTACCTTTAAATTTTGAGAAATTTGTTTATTTTTAAAATATGGGCCTAGTATACTTTAAAGAAATTGATCAAGACACACGTTTTGCCATTTGGAAAATTGAAGAGACTGCAGATGAATTGCTTAGCCAGCTACAACTTGGAAGAAGCGAACGTGCTTTCCTGGAACGCCTCAATAAAGGAAAGCGCACCTTAAACTGGCTGGGCACACGGGTATTGCTTCGAACTATGCTGGATACACCGGGTTATATCGATTGCCCTTCAGACGAGAACGGCAAACCGTATTTGGTTAATTTCCCGCATAAAATTTCCCTAAGCCACTCATACGATTATGCCGCTGCTATGTTAAGCACGATCTATGAGGTAGGAATCGACATGGAACTAGTCAGGCCCAAAATACAAGTTATCGCACATAAATTTATGAAACCGGAAGAACTGGCCCATCTCCATCCAGATCAGCAGTACACTGAGCAGCTGTTGACCTGTTGGACCGCCAAGGAAGCGGTTTATAAATTACAAGGAAAAAAGGGTGTTTCCTTTAAAGACCATATTTATATTGAACCGTTTACCTATCAACCAGAAGGCGGCCACATTATGGCGCATCTCAGAGGACCATATCAGCAAGCCACTTATCCCGTATATTATGAGCGTTTCGGCGATTTTTTGCTAGGTTATGTGATGGGGTAATTATTTCGGTGTTGGTTGTTAGCTGTTGGTTTGGCCTAAGTTTATATCTTACCCCATGTGCTTCATTTCCTTATTACTGCCACATTGATTATCTAAATAAGCAATTTAAACTAATTCTTGCTTACTGTAATAAGCAATTTTTAGTTACTTTTGCTTTTTATAGAAAACAATATGGAGCAATTAATCGAAAAATATCTCCAAAAACTGAGACATGTTAACTTGGCTTTTACCAGGGGTATTATGGATGAAATTCATTGGGATGCCCGGCTTATCGGTATCCGGGGAGCCCGGGGCATTGGAAAAACAACCTTGATGCTTCAATACATTAAACGGTATTTAAGTAATGATATCCATGCAACATTATATGTTAGTTTAGATAACATTTGGTTCAGCACTCATTTATTAACCGATCTAGCTGATGATTTTACAAAAAAGGGAGGGAAACACCTTTTTTTGGACGAAGTGCATAAGTACCCAAATTGGTCACAGGAACTAAAAAACATTTATGATGATCATCCTGACTTAAAAATTGTGTTCACTGGCTCTTCCCTATTGGAGATATTAAATGCCCGTGCTGATCTAAGCAGAAGAGCGGTGGTATACGATATGCAAGGATTATCTTATCGGGAATATTTGGCTATCGCACATAAACAGTTATTTAATCCGATAACCCTAGATAACCTATTAAAAGAACATCAGACTATTTCAGCGGACATTGTTTCTTCCATAAAACCCTTGCAACATTTTAGTCATTATCTAAAAAAAGGATATTACCCCTTCTTTCAAGAAGTACCTGCGCTTTTTGAAACCCGCTTGGAGGAGGTGGTCAACATGATTTTGGAAATCGAACTTCCGCTATTACGACAGGTTGAAGTTGCTTATATCCCTAAAATAAAACAACTGCTATCGATCATCGCCAGCTCAGCTCCATTTATCCCAAACATCAGCAAACTTAGCGAAAAGATAGGCATTAACCGCAACACGCTAATGTTGTACCTCCATTACCTTGACGAGATCAATCTAACAAAAAATTTATATAAAGAAGCAACAGGAATCAGCCTCTTACAAAAGCCAAGCAAGATATTTCTTGAAAATGCTAACTTAGCTTATATGCTTACCGATCCGGATATCGGCAATGTTCGGGAAACTTTCTTTTTGAATCAATTGGCTTACCGTTATCCAATTACTTATGCCGATCAAGGAGATTTTATTATCAACAACAACTATACTTTTGAAGTGGGAGGCAAAAATAAAGGACTAAAACAGATTGATGGGATAGACCATGCCTTTATTGCGGCGGATGATATTGAATATGGCTTTCAGCAGAAAATACCGCTTTGGCTTTTTGGATTTCTATATTAAAAGCTAAGCTTCCCTCTTTTTTGTACCTTTGTATTTTCTAAGCTAAAAAATGAATAAGCTTGTATATTTTCAGGATTGGGGCCGAATGGATTACCAGGAAGCCTGGGATCGGCAGGAAGCCATCTTTGCCCGAGTGGTGCAGCAGAAAACGGACAATCGCGTAAACGGAACTGCAATTCCAACAGATAACTACCTCATTTTTGTGGAGCACCCTCATGTCTATACCTTGGGCAAGAGCGGAAAACCGGAGAACCTCTTATTAGACGAAGCAGGACTTTCAGCTAAGCAAGCCACTTATTATAAAATCAACCGCGGCGGCGATATTACCTATCATGGTCCCGGACAATTGGTCGGTTATCCCATTCTCGATCTCGACAATTTCTTTACCGATATCCATTTGTATATGCGGACGATTGAAGAGGCCGTCATCCACACATTAGCCGATTACGGTATTGAAGCAGGCCGTTACCCGGGATATACCGGCGTATGGTTAGATCCCGACAAGGCCAATGCGCGAAAAATATGTGCCATTGGTGTAAGGGCAAGTCGATGGGTTACCATGCACGGATTTGCCTTCAACGTCAATACCAACCTGGATTATTTCAAGCACATTATCCCTTGCGGTATTGAAGATAAAGCCGTTGCTTCCTTAAGCGATGAATTAGGTCGGGAAGTGGATATACGGAAAGTTAAAGGTCACTTGAAGCAACATTTTGCAGATCTATTCGGCATGGAATTGGAAGATCATCAGCCAACACAGCTTGAGGAAAAAGCTAATTAACGTTTATGCATGCCGGCCAGATACTCTTCTGCCGTCATGACCGGAATTTCCGACAATTTAAAGTCTTTACCGTTTCGGGCAATGATGATATCGCATTGCGACTCCAAGGCGTTGAAGTATTGTAGCGCATCTTCAAAATCTTTAAAATTCGAATATAACGCCTTTTCAATGATCGAATCGTTTATGTTTGCTATTTCACTAATTATTTTAAAACCTTTTAATTTTTCTTTCGCCTCGCTCCGCCCCACGTATTTTTCCAAAAAATAATTTACTGTAGCATAGGACAGTGCCGATACAAAAAGATGAACTTCCCCTCGATCCGACAACGTGGCAATTTTTGCCGCTGCCTTATAATAAGGCATGCGTTCGCCCAAAAGATCCAACATGACATTGGTATCGACGAAAAGCCTCATTGATACTTATTTTTCGTATGTTTACGGTATTCGCCCTTAAGATCTAAATCAGAAGGAACGGTATGCCCCGTGGATAAACTTTTTACAAAAGGAGATATCTCAATTTCCTCATCGGCGCGGGGCTCATTTTCTATGGTTAGCACTTTTAGATAGGTTTCCACAATATCAGACAAACTCCTCTGGTGAGAAGAAGCGTACTGTTTTGCTTTTTCTATTGTTTCTTTATCCAGCTTCAATGTCAGTTTAGTATCCATCATACGCTTAATACGTACAAATATAAAAAAAACAGACGTACTATCAACAAAAAACACCTAGATTAGTTAAAGTCGACTTTTTTCTTCTGCGTTACTTTTATCGAGCTGTTTTAACTTGAAGACTTCACCGACGTTAAAGTTGTATGTTAAAGAAAGCGTCAGCAAACGGTTTTGGTCGCGCTGTCTTAGGCTCAACACTGAGCCATTATAATAGCTGCTTGCATTAATTTTACGCGTATAAAAAATATCGCTGACAGAAGCTTTGGCTATCCATTTATTGTTGAATAATTTTTTCTGGAAGCCGATATCAATAGTTGCCAGATCGTCGATTTTAATATTGCCTTCGATCAGTCCAGTGAGGTAGTAGGCATTTAGGTTCATGCTAAAGGAATCGGAAAATCGAAAATCCTGACTGGTTTGAAAAAACAAGGCATTAAGTGAGAGATCAAATTCAGGCGCCACAGATAACGTACGTGTTAATAATAAGGTATTGTTTGTAGTCCACCATTTCGCAATAGTAAAAGGTGCGCTCAAGGTAGCTCTATACACTTGTTGTTTACCTGTGTTTTTCCGAAGGATCGTCATCAGTGCACTAGTCGTATCATTTTCAATAACCTGGTTAATCACATCCTTACTTTTGGAATAGCCGAAAGAAACAGAATATTGTTTCTTGTATAGGTAGCCCAATTCAATTGCATTGGTAAACTGTGGGTTTAGTAGCGGATTACCTGTCTGTACGGAATAGTTGTCGATATAATACCGGTAGGGGTTCAATTCCAGATAGGAAGGCCGGGTAATCCGCCTGTTATATGAAAAATTAAGGGCATGATTACCTTGCTGTTCAAGATTCCGTTGCAAGAAAACAGATGGAAACAGATTGAAATAGTCCCGCTTAATTAACGTATCCTGCCCACTTCCCATCAATTTTCCTTCAATGGCACTGTTCTCTCCCCGCAGGCCTAATTTGAAATCGGTTTTAAAGACCGTACCGTTCAAATTGATAAATCCTGCAGCAATACGCTCCTTATAATGATAATCAAATGCATTGCTATTGTCCGCACCACCAGTTTCACCCGAAAGGATGGCATAGCTGTTGGCAATATCAATATTCGTAGCCGACAATTTACCGCCAAGGGTAAACTCCAGTTTCGGACTGAATTTCTTATTATATTTAAGATCTGCGGTAAATATTTTAGAAACACTGGGATTATAGAAGGTAAAAGCCGTATCATCGATCAACGTTCCAACGGCATCGTAGGTGCTGCTATTGCTTCCGCTTTCTGCATGCTTATCGTTATAGGTATAATCCGATAGTAAGATCAGTTTAGAGCCTAATGTATCCGTTGTCCACGAATAATTCAAGCCGAGGTTCGTATAATTGGTTTTATTATACGAAGGAAAATTACCCGCTGAACGAGTGTTATCTTCTGCTCGGGGATAAACAATATGCGTTATGGAGCTATTGGAACCGGTACGGTCGCCATATTGGCCGCTATAATCAATACCAATGAATTGCTCTTCATTGATATCATAAGTAGTAGAAAAGCGAACCGTATTATTCTTGTTCCGCGTAATGGAGTGATTTTCGGAAGTATATAAGCCTTGGTTAGGTGCTACCCTATCCTGAAAGACGTCCTGATAATTTTTATTCCATAAATAAGCGTAATCAAGAGCCATTCCGAGTTTGCCCTTCTTGTAGTTCAATCCTAAACTGGGTTTATACGAGGGATATTTTCCTAAGCCCTGCACATAAGCCGCTTCCACATATCCGTTTAGGCCCATATTGGCATCTTTCTTTAAGATAATGTTGATCATCCCTCCAGAGCCTTCGGCATCGTACTCTGCCGGAGGGTGCGCAATGATTTCCATCGATTGTACATTCTCCGCCTTAAGGTTTTGCAAATAGTTTTTGAGCTCGTCTCCACTTAGGTTCAATAATCGACCATTCACCATAACTCGGGTACCCGAAACGCCATTAATCGAAATATTTCCATTGTTCACAAAAACTCCGGGAGCCATGCTGAATATATCCAAAGACGACTTACCCGCGAGGGCCGCACTACTTCCTACATCCATGACTAAGCGGTCTATTTTTCTGGTCAATTTTGGCCGATCGGCAGTGACCATTACTTCATTCAATGCCTGGGCATCCGTTTGTAAACTAATCTTTCCCACTGTCACATCATGCAGTACTTCCAGGTCCTGCTCCCAACGCTTATAGCCAATTAAACTGATCTGGAGTTTATATCGTCCTTTTGGAACATCCAACAGTTCGAAAGAACCCTTTTCGTCAGTTGTTGCTCCCTTTATTAATTGATTACTATTCGCTTTTTTTAACAGGACAGAAACAAAAGGTAAAACCTGTGCTTGTTCGTCTAGTATGACGCCAGAAATACGGTATCCCTGCTCCTGCGCCGCTGCATTTTGCAAGCATAAAGCAAAAAAAACACCCAATATGCGCAAACAATATGTGGTTCTAATAATATGGCTCAGCCTCATGCGGGACGAATCTAATGAAATCGATCCGAATACCCTAAATTTTTAGACAAATGTGCTATTTCACAGGACTAAATTGGTTTTAGGACAAAAAAATTGATGTTCAGCAGGTCAAAAATCTAGTTAACACGGACGGTTAGGTTTAATTTGCGCTTTCGGGGGCTCGACCTAAAGCATCGCTAAATTAAATCGCCCCACAATAGACACTATCCGAAAATCCACCTAGGAGCACGTCTCTAAATGCGGCATATACATGAACAGGTCGTGTCGCAAACTCAAGGAATTTCGTTTCCCAAATATCGATCTGTTCACGTTTTGGAGCACCCAGTTCTTTTAGTAATCGAACATTCTCTTGATCATATATCAAAATCATCACGTGACAGTGACCGGCATCATCGGCATTGTCCCATCGCGTAGTTATGACATTGCCATCCCGTTCAACCCTGCAATTAATAGGAACATCTAGTGTACCCCTAAACATCAATACCTTGGCGGGATCAACATAAGGTTGTTCAGCCTCATCGTAAGCAATTGCATGCTTTCGTATATAGGATTGCGCCATTTGAAAAGCACCTACTTTACTCCCTTTATCGACCAGCGATTGATACCCCATTTTGATATAAGGCTTGATCGGTGATAAGAATTGGGAAACAGCTCTCATTTTGGCTTGATTTAATAACTCCAACGCTGTAAATGGCTTTCTCCGCCTACCAACTGATCTCATCACCTGCTGGCCGCCCAATTCATATCCAATGACTGTTCCAACTTTACCGGAAAAACCACCGATGATTCCATTTTTTGTAATCGCCATAGTTCGACTTTATACCTATTTTCGTTAAGACAACAAGGTGCTAAGTTAACTATTTATAAAGTAAAAACAAAGAATTAATAGTGTATTAACAAGGGGTCGACAAAGGTATACCTATGTTAACCCTTTGTCAACCCCTTATCAACCCTTTGTTTGAACTCTGTTTAAATGGAAGTTGGTGCGAACCTAGAACGAAGCAGTATGCTATCAGTTGTAGCAAAATAGTACGTTGGAGACAACAGGCAGTAGCGAAATTGATACTTAAATAAAACAAAAATAAAGTCCGCCAACAGCTAAACGCTAAAACCTAACAGCATTCAACATTCCGGCAAACTCAGAGGGATATTCGTTGCTAAACCGCCGTCTGCGGTTTCTTTGTATTTGACGTTCATGTCTAAAGCCGTTTCCCACATGGTGCGCACCACGGCATCTAGACTGACTTTCGCTTTATCCGGATTGGATTGTAAGGCCAACTGAGAAGCTGTGATCGCTTTAATAGCTCCCATGGTATTCCTTTCGATACAAGGGATTTGTACCAGCCCACCGATTGGATCACAGGTCAACCCTAAATGATGCTCCATCGCAATTTCGGCAGCCATCAACACCTGTCTCTGCGATCCTCCCAGGCATTCGGTAAGGGCCGCCGCCGCCATAGCAGAGGACACACCGATTTCGGCCTGGCAACCTCCCATGGCTGCTGAAATGGTCGACCCTTTTTTGAAAATACTCCCAATCTCCGAAGCTGCCGCAATAAATTGCACGATCTTATCTTGCCGATAGCCATTGCAGAAGGTTAGATAGTATTGCAATACAGCCGGAATAACACCGGCAGCTCCATTTGTCGGTGCGGTAACCACCCTCCCAAAAGAGGCATTTTCCTCATTTACGGCCAGTGCAAAACAGCTCACCCAATCTAAGGTATAAGGAAAAGCATCGCCTCCTGCACGGATGGCATCCATCCAGGATTCATAATCATGATAACTACGCCCCTGTAACAATTTTTTATTTAATTTATAGGCCCGGCGTTCTACATTTAAGCCGCCCGGCAATAAACCGGTGGTATGGCAACCCCGATAAATACAGTCCCTGATGGTATAAAATAATTTTAAAATGCCGGCAACAGTCTCTTCCTCACTGCGCCAGGCATGTTCATTTTCCATCACCACTTCCGAAACTTTTAGTCCCGTACGCATGCACCACATCAATAGGTCCCGGGCATTTTGCACAGGAAAAGGTAAATCCACCTCCTTTGTTCCGTCTTGCTGTTCATTTTCCTGAACCACAAATCCGCCTCCAATGGAATAATATGTTTCAGACCGGGCAGTACCATCATACAACAAAGCTTGGAAAGTCACGCCATTGGGATGAAAAGGCAGGCTCTCCTGATAAAGAAAAAGCAGATCTTCCTGATAATCAAACGGAACCTCTATCTCACCATCCAGAAACAATTGATGCCTGTCTTTAATTTCCTGTATTTTAACATCGATCTGCGTAACATCAAATGTAACCGGATCTGCGCCACTTATACCCAAGAGGACGGCCACATCGGTACCATGCCCTTTTCCGGTCTTCGCCAAAGAGCCGTACAACAATATTTTGATCCCTTCTACTTGCTCCAGCAGACGCTCTCGTTTCAATTGACCCACAAACTTCTGGGCAGCACGCCAGGGACCTAAAGTATGCGAACTCGACGGGCCAATACCTATCTTAAAAATATCGAAAATTGAAATCTGCTCCTTCATGATGAATTGCTGTACGAAGTTAACGCATAAAATCCGTATTCCAATATCGGTTTATAAACATTTGGTCTTCAGCGGTAGATGATCAGTCGGCATTTGCATATAAACGGTAATTTAGCTAAGTTTGGTTATCTCATTAGCCGTAGCATCGAATTAGGGTTTTCTCGCTGGAAAAACGATAAAATTTACCGCCCACGCAACAACAAGATTCCAATTTATAAACTTAAAAAATTAACAGTTATGGAAAATTACGATTATGAAGACTCGTTAAGCTCTGGCCTTTTTGCTGGAGTAGGCCTTATCGGCTGCCTAATTTATCTCGCCATCCTTGTTTTAACCGTAGCAGGCCTATGGAAGATGTTCGAAAAAGCAGGCAAGCCCGGATGGGCCGCTATTGTACCTATTTACAACATCGTTGTCATTATCGAAATTATAGGTAAACCTTTATGGTGGATCTTGCTTTGGTTAATCCCTTGTGTTAACATCGTGATCGGCATTTGGGGAATGAACCTATTGATGAAGAGCTTTGGCAAAGATAGCCTGTATACCGTCTTAGCTCTTTTTTTCCCTTTTATCATTTTTCCAGTTATCGGATTTGGGAATGACCCTTATCTGGGGCCGTCTGCCGCAGAAGCACAGGGGGAAAAGTCGTTCAATCAATTTAGGAACGCCAAAGATCCTTTTGATGATAAGGCAGACCCTACCGTATGATATTGCGCATTTGTTTACTTCTATTAAGTAGCCAAGGGCTTATCCCTTGGCTACAACACCATTTATTTCCCTGCCCCTTCAAATGGCTGACAGATTTCGATTGCCCTGGATGCGGCTTCCAACGGGCGCTGCTCTTGTTGTTTCAAGGACAATGGAAGGCTAGCATTCAGCAATACCCTCCAACGATACCCCTCTTATTGTTGACTCTTTTCTTCCTATTCAAGCATTATTGTCCGATGAAAAATGGCGATCGGATAGCCACTTTACTTTCCTGCATAGTCGGTTGCTTTATTTTATCGGTATATATTAAAAAAATAGGCTTCTGACGATCTATTTTAACATTTCCAACAGGCTATCCAAATAACATCGATCGTTAGCTAAACGGGGCACTTTATTCTGGCCGCCTAATTTATCCCGTCTTTTCATCCAATTATAGAAGCTTCCCTGTGGCACGACATGAACAATGGGCTCTTTCAAGGCCATATTTCGATAGCGTTTTGCGTCATAGTCTGAATTCACCTCCCGTAAAGTTTGATCGAGCACTTGTTTAAATTTAGCCATATCTTGCGGTTCCTGATCGAACTCAATGATCCATTCGTGTGCGCCTGCTTCCTTTCCGGAAAAATAGACCGGGCCAGCAGTATAGTCCCTCACAATGGCGTCTGTTGCGGTGCAGGCCACGCGCAGCGCTTCATCAGCATTGTCTACAATCAACTCTTCACCAAAGGTATTAATGTATTGTTTGGTCCTACCGGTCACTTGAATACGGTAAGGGTGTAAGGTGGTAAATTTAATGGTATCCCCAATCATATAACGCCAAAGACCCGCATTGGTAGAAATAATCAGCGCATAGTGCTTTCCGACTTCCACTTCATCCAGTCCCAATGTACGCGGCTGTTCATCATGTAGGTTTTCAACCGGCAAAAATTCGTAATAAATTCCATAATCGAGCATCAGCAGTAAGTCGTCGGCATCAGAACGATCCTGAATGCCGAAGTAACCTTCAGAAGCGTTGTAATTTTCCAGATAATACATATTGGCCGAGGGAATCAGCTGTTCAAATTGGGTACGATATGGTTTAAAGCTCACACCACCATGCATATAAAGTTCCAGATTTGGCCATATCTCTAACAGGTTCTCCTTTCCTGTTATTTCCAGCACCCGTTTGGCCAACACCACATTCCAAGTAGGCACACCCGAGAGGTTCGTCACGTTTTCGGGGATAGTCAGCCGTGCCACCCGATCTATCTTCTCTTCAAAGTTAGGGTTTAGCGTGGTTTCGATATCGGGAATCCGGTACATTTCTGCCCAAAAAGGCAGATTCCGAATCAAGATGGCCGACAAATCGCCGGAGCTTGATTCACCTTTGCCCAACTGATTGATTTTATGGCTACCCCCCAATACCACTCCCTTTCCAGTAAACACCTTTGCATCCGGGCGATTGTGGCAATAAATGGATAAGAGGTCTTTCCCGCCTTGAAAATGACAATCTTCCAAGGCCTCTTCACTAACGGGGATAAATTTACTGCGGTCGGAAGTCGTTCCCGAGGATTTAGCAAACCATTTGACGTCCGAAGGCCACAATAGATTTTGTTCTCCGGCGATCATCCGGTCGATATAAGGTTTGAGGCTATTGTAGTCTTGAATTGGAACCCGTTCTTTAAAGGTTTCTACCCCATAGATCGACTCATAGTCGTATTTTTTTCCCCATTCCGTAGCTTGGGCCGTAGAGATTAGGCTTTGAAACCATTCTTCCTGCACTTCATGCGGATATTTCATGAAAAGCTCAATCTGGTGGATACGCTTCTTCATGATCCAGTTTATAATGGAATTGACAATCGCCATGGCGTCTAGATGCTATCTAGTTAATTGGTTTTAAAAATAAAAAAATCATTCTAACTTTTTCCTACGCAATTCAAAATGCTGTCCAAGATAGTAGGTACGTGCCAAATCATTTACAGCAATTTCTTCAGGTGTTCCCGTTAGCATGATTTTTCCTTCGGTTAGCAAATAAGCCCTGTCCGTAATGGATAAGGTTTCCTGTACGTTATGATCAGTAATTAAAATGCCGATATCCCGGTGCTTCAGTTTATAGACGATAGACTGAATCTCTTCTACGGCAATTGGATCGACCCCTGCAAAAGGCTCATCGAGCAAAATAAAATGCGGGTTGGCGGCTAGGGCCCTTGCTATTTCGGTACGCCTACGCTCTCCGCCCGACAAGAGGTCGCCTCGATTTTTGCGCACCCGATGCAAACTAAATTCGGTTAACAGTTCTTCCAATTTTTCCTTCCGTTTGGCCTTATCCGGATAATGAATTTCCAATACAGCCATAATGTTGTCTTCAACGGATAATTTCCGGAAAACAGAAGCTTCCTGTGCCAGATAACCGATTCCTTGCTGTGCCCTACGGTACATCGGATCTTCCGTAATATTTTTGTCTTCTAGGTATACAGTCCCCTCATTCGGCTTGATTAAGCCGACGATCATGTAAAAGGAAGTTGTTTTCCCGGCACCATTGGGCCCCAATAAACCAACGATCTCCCCCTGCTCCACATAAAAAGACACATCGTTTACAACGGTCCGCTGTTTATATTTCTTAACCAGATGATCTGCTTTTAGTATCATGTTTAGCTATCAGCTGTCAGCATTCGGCCATCAGCTTTATATTGTTTTTTTAAAGTATCAAGACTATTCCTAAATAACGTGTTATATGTCTTACCTGCCTGCGGTAAGCGTACTTGCGTCATTGTCTTTACAAGTGAAATTGATTAGATGTCTCGTACCTACCAATGACAACCCGCAGGCCGCGTAGAAAATTTTTTCGTTTTCTAACTATTCACTTGTTCCCTCGTTCCCTATTTCCGCTATGCTTTAAAGCTTTCCTGCTAATCGAATTCCCTTCAAGCTCAATTGAATGGTCCGTTTATCGCGCCATACATTTTCTTCAATGTTAAAACAGGCGTCAAAAGGTATGCCTTTGTTGATTTGCGGCATATACGCTCCTAATCCGAAGCCGATGCACTCGAACGAGGGCCCTCCTTCCTGGCTGACAACCATTTTCAGGTGGTTCATCCCAACCAATGAGGCGCAGCCGACAGCGTACATGTTTTTGGCCAGAAAAACTGGCGCATTATTTTCCGGACCGAATGGCGCAAACTGCTGCAAAATACGAAAAAATTTCGCATCAATATCGCTCAATCGAATCTGTGCATCAATGCTAATTTCGGGCTCTAGCAAACTTGCTGATATCCGTTGGGCAACTACTTCTTCGAAACGCGTTTGCAAGGCCGATACATTTTCCGCTTTCATGGTCAACCCTGCTGCGTATTTGTGCCCGCCAAATTGTTCCAGCAGATCACTACAGGCAGAAAGCGCTTCATACAAATCAAAACCTGCCACCGACCGAGCCGAGCCAGATACGTAACCGTTCGATTTGGTCAACACGATCGTTGGCCGGTAATATTTCTCTGTCAATCGAGAGGCTACAATACCGATTACCCCTTTATGCCAGTCTTCTTTGTAAACAACGGTTGTTTTGCGTTGGATCATCCCTTCAACGGTCTGGATCTGTTCTAAAGCCTCAGCGGTTATGCGTGCGTCAAAATCCTTACGCTGTAGGTTTTGCTCGTCGATCACTTCGCCGTAGCTTTTTGCTTCCTCCAAATTTTTGGCGATAAGCAGCTTAACGGCATCCCGGGCATGATCAATCCTGCCCGCGGCATTAATACGGGGACCGATCTGGAAAATGACATCCGTTAAGCTTAGCTCTCCGGTTTTACTTGCCAGTCCAACTAAAGTTCGGAGCCCGCAGCAGGGATTACTATTCAACTTCTTTAGTCCGTAATAAGCTAATATTCTATTTTCACCGGTAATAGGAACAATGTCAGAGGCAATGCTTACAGCCACCAAATCCAAGTATTGCAAAGCTTCCGCTTCTTCGAGCTGATTGGTTCGGGAAAAAGCCTGGATAATTTTGAAAGCAATACCGCAGCCCGAAAGCTCTTTATATGGATAATTGCAATCGTTCCGTTTCGGATCCAGAATAGCTTCCGCTTCGGGCAGCCGGCTTCCAGGGGTATGGTGATCACCTATAATAAAATCAATCCCCTTGCTTTTGGCGTAAGCCACCTGTTCGATTGATTTGATGCCACAATCCAAGGCAATGATTAAGGTGTATTGGTTTTCTGCGGCATAGTCGATCCCTGTAACGGAAATACCATAACCCTCTTTATACCGATCGGGGATATAATAGCCGATATGATTGTAATAACGCTTGAGAAAACTGTAGAGTACGGCAACAGCTGTGGTGCCATCCACATCATAGTCGCCGTAAATCAGGATATTTTCTTTTGCTCCCATGGCTTTTTCTATGCGGGAAATTGCCTTAGTCATATCCTGCATCAGAAAAGGGTCATGTAAATTCTGCAATTGAGGTCTGAAAAATTGACGTGCTTCTTCAAAGTCCCTGATGCCACGGTTGATCAACAGGCACGCCAATATTTTATTAATATGGAGTGCTTCGGCCAATGAAGCGACAGCTTTTGCATCTGCTTTATTTTTTTCTACCCACCTTTTTTGCATAGTGTTCTCCTAGTCCGTTCTTCTTTGAAACTTATAATAGGTCGGCTGGCCATTTCGGCAATTGCAGATTATGGCATTTTTATCTAGTTTTGTACCGATTCAACTGGTAAATATACAGTTTTTAAATGTGGCGCAAAAAGCAAAAAGCGTAAAGCCCTAGTGCTTAAGACGAAAGGATTCTTTCCGACGGATCTAGATATCCCTGAATATTCAGTGTTATCATTTTTTTTACTTTTTAATTTTCACTTTTCAATTCGCTCATGCAAGCATTCTCCTTATCTGAAGGTTCTTACTCGGTAGACAGTTCCAAAAAATTCATTCCTTTCGACCCCGAAAAAGATGATCGGAAAGAGCGGAAGGGTTCTTTATTTATTCATGTGCACCCCTTTCTGGTTCAAACGTCGAACGATCTGATTTTATTGGATACAGGTTTGGGCTATAAAGACGAAAGTGGTGAATTGATTTTACATCAACATATTAAAAAGCTAGGATTTTCACCTCAGGATGTAACGCTGGTGCTGATGTCGCATTTGCATCAGGACCATGCCAGTGGCATGGTTTTCGAAAAAGACCAAAAATTACAACTGGCTTTTCCTGAAGCCGATTATATTGTCGCCCGTGGCGAATGGGAAACCGCTTATAGCGGTCAATCTTCTTCCTATAAAACGGCTGTATTTGACGTGCTGCAGCGCAGCAGCAATTTACACCTAGTAGAAGGAAATGGCCAGGTAAACAGTCAGATACGCTATGAACACAGTGGCGGACATACGGCATTTCATCAGGTTTTCCATATCGAGGAAGATGGAAAGCATTACTTTTATGGCGGGGATGAGTTGCCCGAACCCGAACAACTGCTGCGCAAATTCGCCGCTAAGTACGATTTCGATGGCAAGAGAGCGATGCACCTGCGCGAGGTGTATGGCAAACAGGCGGCAGAAGAGGGCTGGATATGCATGTTTTACCATTCTACGAAAGCGCCTTTTGGCACTGTGCAATGGATGGATGGCGGATTTAAGGTGGAACCTTTTAGCTTTTAGGCTTTAGGTATTAGTTAAACCTAACAGCTACAGGATTGGAGCTGATTGCCGGTTGCTGACCGCTCATCGCCTAGATCAAATGATACTGTGTGGCTACCCGGATTAGCGCAGCGGCATTGGACACGTCGAATTTCTGCATCAAGTTTTTACGATGGGTTTCAACGGTGTGCGGACTAATAAATAATAGTTCTCCGATTTCATGCGTAGTTTTCCCTTCGGCAATATATTTAAGAACCTCCTGTTCCCTGCGGGTTAATTTAGGTAATTCAAAAGTGTCATGAAGGGCTGCTTCAAACAGCGCCTGTTGCACTTCCGGACTAAAGTATACTTTCCGGCTCATCACAGAAGTGATGGATTCGACAATTTCTTTCGCTCCCGCATTTTTTAGCACATAGCCGTTCGCTCCGTTTTGCAACATTTTCGTAATCATACTCCGTTCATTGTAATTGCTGATGCCAATAACATGAATCTGCGGATACAAACGTTTAATTTCCTTACAAAGCTCCATTCCACTCATATCAGGCAGATTGATATCCAATAAAACGACATCTACCGCCGTATTTTCCAAAAAATGAAGCGCACTTTTTCCGTCATAGCAACTCCCCTTTACAAGCACTTGCTCATTATCCTGCAATAAGGCCTTCATACCCTCCAGCACAACCGGATGGTCATCAACTATAAGTAGGGAGATATTCTTCATGCGTATTAAATTCAACATTAATCGTTGTGCCGACGCCGGGTTGCGACTGTATGTCCAAATGGCCATTAAGGTAGGCCACCCGGTTTTTAACGTTATGCAGCCCAATGCCTTTCACTTCCTTACCGCTGTCGAAACCACATCCATCATCCTCTACTGTTATAAATACGCGGTCGTCGTTTTGAATGCATTGAACGAGGATGTTCTTTGCTTCTGCATGTTTCACGGCATTATTAATCAGCTCTTGCAAGATACGGTACACCATCATTTGCCGATCCCTGTTATCGTCCAGCGTAAAACCATAGGTCTGTAAAGCGATATGCACGCCCGAACGTTCCAGGTCTTCACAAAAATCGCGCAAGGCCGTCACCAATCCGAAATGCAATAATGTTTCCGGCATTAGGTTCCTTGCGATGCGCCTTAGTTCATCAACGGCTTTGTCGAGCCGACTGAGAATCAATTCATGCCGGGTTTTTCCTTCTTCCGTCTTTTCCACCGGGCAATCTTTAGACAATAGCAGTTTAATATTGGATAAAAGTCCGCCGAGACCATCATGTAAATCGCTCGCCAAACGTTTCCGTTCCTGCTCCTGCCCTTGCAGCATCGCATTAAAAAAATTGATCTGTTGTTCTTTTTTTAACAGCCTTACCTGTTCTTGATGTAACTGCTGTTGTTTTTCTACCAAACGGGTTTTATTTTTATATAGCAAAAAAGCCAGGATAAGCAGTGCCGATAAACAAACCAACCCACTTCCTGTAAATGTTAACATAGCCGTATTGTATTTCAATGATGCCGTTTTTAGTTGGTTATCGGTTTTTAATTGCAGAATCTGTTTCTCCTTCTTTTCAGCCTCATATTTTTTTTCAATCAGGTTTAGCTTAACGTCCAGTTGTTGGTTCCGAACGGTATCCGAAAGCGCTACATACTGCTTGAGTAACCGAAAAGCCCTATCTCGATGATGCAATGCTTCCTCTACGTCGACCAAATTTCTGAGTGCAACCAGCTTATCATGGGACAGCCCTTGTTTTCCGGTTTCGTGATACACATATTCGGCCATTTTTTGCGCATTTACCCAATCGCCTCTATCAGCATACAGGTAATACTTCCGGTTCATCAAATCAACATCGCGATAAGGTTCCTGCCTATCCTTTAAAAACGCCAAGCCCTGATCGTACATATGCAGCGCCTCATCGGTCTGTTTCGTCACGTATTGAAAATATAGGCCATTTACCGTAAAATAACTCAACCAGGAAAATGCTTGCGGATGGCCTTTCAGCAATTGATAAGCTTCGTCGAGATAGGCTTTCATATTTATCCGCACGGAATCTGTATAATGCTCCTGGTAAATCAATGTTTTCACAATCCCGAGACGGCACTCTACAGCATCCGCATATTCTTGCTGATTGGTAAGTAACTGAATCGCATTCTTGAAATACTGGAGGGCTTTATCGTATTGATTAATACCGAAAAAGACATTGCCGATATCATAATAATTGTTGGCCAAAAGAACAGAATCGCCAATGCTCTCCAAAATCGGGCAGGCTTTTTCGATTAATAAAGCCAGAAAACCTGCATCATTATCTTGACGCTGCTCTATCGCTCCCAGATTATGCCATATCCGGGCCTGGTATCGCTTTCCTGCGATCGTTTTATTATCCTTTAATAAAGTTAAAGCCTTGTTAAATTGCATTTTGGCTGTTTCGAGATCGGCATGCTCCATATAAACACCAGCAATGTAATAGTGAGCAACCGCCGTTACAAACTTGTCGTTTAACTGTTTACCAATCTGATAGGCCTGTAGTGCAAAGTCCATCGACTTTGCTGAATCGATATATAGCCAATAGTCAGACAAATCATACAGTGCTTGTAGTTTTTCCTGCGTATGGCCTTCCTCTTGAACGATATGCATGAGGCTGTCCGTATGGAAAGCCAGTTTTTGCTGGGCCAAAAGAAGAGAAAAAGGACATATTCCCCAGAGGAATAGAAAGAGCCTTCTCATAGTGACTTCAATATACGGTTACAAATCTATTAATTTTCAACGTCCTATTCGCTAACGCACTGCAATATACCGGAAAACCGCCATACAAAAATACCTGATCCATAGGATATTATTATAAAAGATAAAGTAGCAACTTTGATGAGCAACATGATTATTCACCAAATAAACTAAGCGTTAATGAAAACACGTGCTTTAATTTTCAGTCTTTTTCTAATCCTAAATGTGTTAACAGCTTCCAAAGTAAATGCGCAAAACGGGGCACCATACAACACAGCATTTGGCTTATTTTTGGATTTAGGTAATGGGGGCACTTATGTTGGGCCCCATGTAAAACACTTTTTCACAGCAAACGATGCAGGGCAGGCGATGGTGCTATTTGGAGACGGCCTTACGATTCTCGGTGCGGAGTATTCCTATAATCAGGCCATACCGAATGCCAGCGGCTTAATGTGGAATATTGGCGTTGGACCTCAAGTACTTTTTAGCGATGGCGAAACGGGCTTTGCCATTCGTCCACAGGTCGGTTTGGAATTTAAAGTTCCCCAAGCGCCGATTAGTGTAGGATTTGACTGGAGGCCTTACTGGCTTGTTTCACCAGACTCTGAATTTGAGGCCGGTCGTTTCGGATTGACGTTTAAGTATACGCTTTAGATAACTGTTAGATTTAACTATCCGTTGTTGGTTTGTGTTGTTCGCAATAAAGCTGACCGAATCTAATGGCTAATAGCCGAAAGCTATTAGCCATATCTTTCCTGCATGGTTTTCTCCAGTGCAAACATTTCGTCCCTAAGTTTCGCTGCCTGCAAGAAATCCATTTCTTTCGCAGCTTTTTCCATTTCTTTTCTGGTCGTATCGATGGCTTTTTGCAATTGTCCCTTGCTCATGTATTGTACCACGGGATCCGCTGCGACAGTACTTTCAGGGTCGGGGTCTACATAAGCCTTACTTACCCCACCTTTAAAGTCGGCCACCGATGTCTGTTCCATAATGGCTTCCCTTGATTTACCCACAGTACGCGGCACAATACCATGCGCCTCGTTATAGGCAATCTGTTTTTCCCGTCGCCTATTCGTTTCGTCAATAGTTAGCCGCATACTATCCGTAATGCTATCTGCATACATGATTACCCGCCCCTTATCGTTTCGGGCAGCTCGGCCAATGGTTTGGATCAAGGAGGTCTGCGACCGCAAAAACCCTTCCTTATCGGCATCTAAAATGGCCACCAAAGTCACTTCCGGCAGGTCTAACCCTTCCCGCAGCAAGTTGATACCAACAAGTACATCGAATTCACCGAGGCGCAGCCCCCTTAATATTTCCACACGTTCCAATGTTTTGATTTCGGAGTGAATGTATCGCACCCGAATACCCAAACGAGTCATATATTTGGTAAGTTCTTCCGACATCCGTTTCGTTAAGGTCGTAACCAATACGCGTCCACCCTCCTTCGCCACCTTATCCACTTCATCCAGCAGATCATCTACCTGATTGATGACCGGACGGATATCAATAATTGGATCGAGCAGTCCGGTAGGCCGGATAATTTGCTCCACCACAACCCCTTCACTCTTTTGCAACTCATATTCACCGGGTGTGGCACTGACGTAAATGGTTTGCGGTGCCAAAGATTCAAATTCCTGAAAATTTAACGGCCGGTTATCCAAGGCCGCCGGCAAGCGAAAACCATATTCTACCAGTGAAATCTTTCGTGACCGATCTCCCCCGTACATCGCCCTGATCTGCGGAACAGTTACGTGGCTTTCATCGATCACCATCAGGTAATCATCCGGAAAATAGTCCAACAGGCAGAATGGACGCATTCCGGGTTGTCGACCGTCGAAAAAACGTGAATAGTTCTCGATACCGCTACAATAACCCAATTCACGCATCATTTCCAGATCATAGTTTACCCGTTCTTCCAGCCGCTTCGCCTCCAGCATTCGTCCATCTCTTACGAGCTGCTCCTTCCTTTGCTCCAGTTCATCTTGGATGGCCCATAACGAATGGGTAAATTTCTCTTTCGGCGTGACAAACAGATTGGCAGGAAAAAGTGCAAGATTTTCCGTCTTTTCCAGTGTCCTTCCAGTGCTTGGATCAATTACGCTCAATTCTTCAATTTCATCGCCAAAGAAGGTGATACGATACGCATCGTCCATATAGGCAGGAAAGATGTCAACGGTATCTCCCTTAACCCGGAAAGTCCCTCTCTTAAAATCAGCCGTCGTACGTACATAAAGAATTTCAACCAGCCGATGCAAAAAAGCATTCCTGCTAATGTTCGTTCCTACAGCAAAGCGGAAGACCGAGCGGGAAAAATCCTCCGGATTACCCATACCATAGATACAGGAAATGGAAGATACTACCACGACATCCCGTCGACCAGACATTAGGGCAGAGGTTGTTCGTAAGCGTAGCTTCTCGATTTCATCGTTAATTTGTAGGTCTTTTTCGATATACGTATTGGATGAGGCGATATAAGCCTCAGGCTGATAGTAGTCGTAATAAGAAACGAAATAATTTATCGCATTTTCCGGAAAAAACTGTTTCATTTCGCCGTAAAGTTGTGCCGCTAAGGTTTTATTGTGACTTAGGATAAGCGTCGGCTTTTGTGTTTGTTCAATGACATTGGCAACGGTAAATGTCTTCCCCGATCCGGTAACCCCCAATAGGGTTTGATAATGCTCGCCTGCTTCCACACCTTCGACCAATTGGCGTATAGCCTCAGGCTGGTCGCCAGTGGGCACATAGGCAGAAGATAATTTAAATTTCATGCTGAATCGTGTTAAATGGCATTAACATAAATGAGATGTAAACAAAGATACGAAAAAGCTGTTTGTTATTTGAACAGCTAAATCGGTACTAAAATCCATGGCTTTTATCCTGACAAAAGAAAATAGCATTGCAAACCAGTTTCTTGCGGAAATGCGTCACTTAGAAACGCAGCAAGACCGGATGCGCTTTCGCCGTAACATGGAGCGTCTCGGCGAAATTTTTGCCTATGAAATCAGTAAAACATTACCTTATCATCCGGCCGAAGTGGAAACACCGCTGGGTGTTTCAGAAACAATGTTGCTGTTAGAACAGCCCGTTTTGATGACGATTGTCCGTGCCGGAATTCCGTTACATCAAGGTTTATTGAATTTCTTTGACAAGGCCGATTGCGGATTCATCGGAGCCTACAGAAAAACAAAGAAGAGTGGTGCTTTTGAAATAGAACGCAAATACCTAACTTCTCCTGATTTAAAAGACCGGATTGTGATTGTGGTCGATCCAATGCTGGCCACCGGAAGCAGCATGGTTTTATCCTGTAAAGAGCTATTGGCCAGTTACACGGTTAAGGAACTTCATTTGGTATCGGCCATCGCCAGTGAAGAAGGAGTTGAGCACGTAAAAGCCTATTTACCTAAAGCGAAGCTATGGCTGGGGGCGGTGGACAGCGAAATGACCAGTAAAGCGTTCATCGTACCCGGACTGGGTGATGCCGGGGATTTAGCTTATGGGGAGAAAGCGTAATTGCTTGTTAGCTATTCGTTGTGGGTTCTTGGCAGTGTCAAATGACGAATGACGGGCAACTAACAACTAAAAAAATCCCTACCTTTGCTTCATGTCTTACGCGCACAAGAAGCATATTTTCTTTGATCTTGATCATACGCTTTGGGATTTCGATCGAAATGCAGAAGAAACCTTACGGGAGTTGTTCGATAGCTATCGTTTTTTGGATTTAGGTATCCCATCGGCAGATCGTTTTATTGAATGTTATACCCGCAATAATCAGCGGGTATGGGCACTTTACCATAACGGCAAAATTGATAAGCAGGAATTGAGAAGAGCCCGCTTTGCGGATACCTTCACGGAATTAGGCATTGAACCGGAGCGTTTTCCACAGGCCTTTGAAACCGATTACCTGCGGCTTTGCCCACATAAAACCAATCTCTTTCCCGGGGTACACGAAACCTTAGCTTATCTCAAGGACAAGTACGTCTTACACTTGATTTCCAATGGTTTTAAAGATGCAGCGGAAATTAAGGTAGTAAAAACAGACATCAAGAAATATTTTTCACAGATTATTATTTCCGAGGATGTCGGTGTACATAAACCGCATCCCGACATTTTTCACTTTTCGCTATGCGCAGCGGAAGCGACGGTGACCGAAAGTGTGATGATTGGCGATAGTATTGAAGCAGACATCCGAGGAGCCCAAGCTTTTGGCTTGGATGCCATCTATTTTAACCCGAACGAGCTAGAAGAGCCACAGGATGTAAAGGCCAGCATCAAAAAATTAAGTGATTTAATGTCTTTATTTTAATACACTTGCAGCGCCATAAATAGCCGCCATCTCTCCTAACTCTGCCGTTTTGATGGGTAACGATGAACCATATTCGGCAAGTTCGTTATAGGTGCTATTCAGGAACAAGGCATTTGCTTTAGCGATATTTCCACCAATAACGACACATTCAGGATCTTTTTGTAGGAGATGTTTAACAATAAATTCACCCAATGTTTTACCAAATTCCTCAAAAACAGCTTTTGCTATTCCATCTCCAGGAACGCGTTCAGCAATGGCTTTTACGTGTTCAACGGCTTGTCCGCTCTTCTCCAAATAACGATGTTTTAACCACCGTCCAGACAAGTAATCTTCGGCTATACCTTCCCGGAAGGGCGTATGCCATAGATCCCCATCTTCGGCATGCCCGTTAAGGAACAGCGCACTTCCGAGCCCCGTGCCTAGGGTTAAACCCACTGCTTTTTTGAAAATTTTTCCCGCACCGGCAAACATTTCCCCTTCTAAAAATGCAGCGGCATCGTTAATAAAATAGATATGCCCGGCTGGTACACCCAATCGTTCAGCCAGCAATAACCTTACGTTTACACCATATAATTGCTCATATTTATCCTGATTCTTCATCAGGCTGATTCCCTCCTGATAATCGAACGGTCCGGGAATAGCGATCCCTATGGCATTTGCCGACACATGGCTTGTTTTTAAGCTTGCCTGAATACAATCGCTCCAGGAACAGATCACGGCTACCGCATCCCGACTGGAATCTACCGTCTGTCTGACAAAACTATTGGCAATTATCGTTCTATGCTTCAGGTCTACTAAGGCAGTGGAAATATGAGATCCCCCGATATCACAGCCTACTACGATGGTATTATTCATTCAATTGTTTATAATGTATGTCGATCAGGCAAATATATATTAAAGCGTTTTAGCAAAAAAGCAAAAGCCCATTTTTCTACATTTTTTTAAATGTTATAACAAACTAGCGTTGCGGGATTTACCTTGTCCGCTAATCATTTTAAAGCGTTTGAGTGCCTCGATATAGTAGTAATCCGCATAGGGAAGTGGGACATCCACTTCGGCTAAGACGGGAATATATCCGGCGCCATGTTTCAGAATAAAACCGCCATTTGCGGCCAATAATGCAGTATATTCTGGAGAAGCCAGGGTTTCCAATAACTGTTCTGCCGCACGAAAATACTTTTTACCTTCGGCTTCGGTTCCGAAACCACATAATTCCAATAGCGCCGAGGCAATGATTGCCCCTGCTGAGGCGTCCCGATAAGTATGAGGGATATCCGGCGCGTTGAAATCCCAATAAGGAACTTTATCCTTAGGCAGATTGGGGTGATCCAGAATAAAATCGGCAATATGCCGAGCTTTACTTAAATATTTTTCGCTCTTCGTTTCTCTATATAGCGCGGTAAAGCCATAAAGTGCCCACGCTTCGCCCCTCGACCAAGTTGTCGTATCATTATAAGCCTGAGCATTTCGTTTCTCCTTTACATTGCCCTTTTTAGCATCCAGAGTAACGACCTGATAAACGCTATAATCTGGTCGGAAAAAATGCTTCGATACCGTTTCTGCATGGTTAACTGCAGCTTTATAATACGTTGAATCGCCTGTAGCTGCTGTCGCCCAAAACAAAAGAGGTAGATTCATAAGGTGATCGATCACGATAACGAAGTCTTCATCGTTATGGCGGGTATCCCACGAACGGATGGCTTTCATTTTAGGATCATAGCGTTTCATCAGTGTTTTGGCCGCAGTTAGCAACACCTTTTGATCATGAATATCCGGGGCGATTTTCAGGGCATTACCGAAGCTGCTGTATAAGATAAACCCGAGATCGGCCGTTTTTTGGTTATTTTGTTGTTTAGCCAAAATTTTCATGGCCCGATTCGCTTCATTCCATAACACCGAATCCCGGGTTTCTTCAAAGAGGTAAAGCAAGGTCCCCGGATAAAAGCCGCTCACCCACCAGTCGGGACCTGAAGTTTCTACTTTGTTTGTTTTTACATTGTATGTTTTAGGAAACCTTCCGTCAGGCAGCTCCTCTTTCAGTAATTTATATTGTTCAGCAGCGTGCCTGAAACGTTGGTCGACCGTCTCCACCAAGGCGTACGTGCCCTCTTTGGCGATCTGATTTTTAGCCCCACAAGCACATAAACACAGAAAAAGAAGAACTAGGCTAATGTTTTTAATAGAAAAGCTAACTGTCATTCGTTTATTATACCTTGCTATAACGCTGATTCGGCGCTTTTGTTATGTTCGAACTTAACGTCCCATCCAGCCGCCATCTACCGTCAGTATTGTTCCATGCACGTAAGCCGAAGCATCCGAAGCCAGAAACACAACCGGCCCTTTAAAATCGTCGGGCGCTCCCCATCTCCCGGCAGGAATCCGCGAAAGAATCGACTGGCTCCGGTTTTCGTCGGCCCGCAAAGCCGAGGTATTATCTGTGGCGATATAACCCGGTGCAATGGCATTGACGTTGACACCACTTCCCGCCCATTCGTTTGCAAAGGCCTTGGTCAGCTGACCAATCGCTCCTTTGGACGCCGCATATCCCGGAACATTTATCCCCCCTTGAAAAGTAAGTAAGGAAGCCGTAAAAATAATCTTTCCTTCCCTTCTATCCAACATCTCTTTTCCAAATTCTCGCGTAATAATAAATTGGGAGGTCTGATTAATGGCAATGATTTCGTCCCAATATTCATCGGGATGTTCTGCGGCAGGTTTACGCAGAATATTTCCGGCATTATTCACCAAGATATCCAATTTCGGATGTGCTGTTTTTACCGCTTTAATAAAGGCATATACAGCCGTTCTATCACTAAAATCACATTGATAGGCATAAAAGTTTCTTCCCAAAGCGCGAACTTCCTGTTCCACCGCACTGTCGTGCAGTTCCAAAGTGGCCGAAACACCAATAATATCTGCACCGGCCTCGGCTAAAGCTAGGGCCATGGCTTTCCCAATCCCCCGTTTGCATCCCGACACCAATGCCAGTTTGCCTTGCAAATCAAATTTTGTTAATACTGACATGTCCTTATTTTATACTTACGTTTAATGGCTGTTCCAATCGCATTTTAAATTGTTTCAAATAACTTCTCCAAGCTTTAGCATCCTTAATCTCTCCCGCCTTATCCCAAACGCCGCCATTGTAATATACTAAGGGTTGCCCCGATGAAGCCCGGTATTGTGTTAGCAGTTGGCCATCCACTTCCCGCACAGCCCGAACCGGATCCTTGCTCAATACTGCTACGCCCAAATGCCCGTCTTCGCCATGAGCAGGTTCCCAATAAGCGGTAATACCCGCTTCAGGATAACTTATTTTTTGACCTTCCTCTTTCCGTAATACAATACCTGCCGCTACCGCCAGTGTATCTTCTTTCTCCAGTTTGTACACTACTTCAACCCGATTGAGTTGGCTGCCGGCGTCCAAAGATATGGTTTTCGATACCTCTACCGACTGGCCGTTCACCTGAAAGGGCTCGTACGTCAATTTAAATGTGCTCCTCAGTGGACCATTGTCTAATACTTCATGTTGACGGTAATGCTTGGAAAAAACGATTTTGCCATCTACAACGGGTGCGATATCCCCAGCGCCTAACGTCATGCCTACATTATAATAATCCAAACCCTCCCCATGGTCTTTATGGTAATCGGCCTCTTTATACCATTTATCAATAATCAGCTTATCGGTACGCTTTGCCCAAATATCCGTTCCCTCTGCATTGTCGGGCCTGCTTTCCAACGCCTTCCCGTACATTCGGAAGGCAATCTTATCATTTTCCCAAGCAAAATCGTCATAACGTTCGGGCACATAACGGGCAAAAGTCTTAGGAGCAATGCTATCGGGCTGTCCTGCCATGACCTTAAGCAACAGGCTGTCATTTGCCCGAACGCTCACCCATATAAGCAGGTTTTGAATACTATCGCCTCCTTTCTTTTCCAGCTGATAAGGAACTTCCTTACCACTACCGGGATCGATAATACGGAAAGCTGTATTTCCGGGAAAATGCTCACGAAAAGTTTGATAAGGAATACTTGCCAACTCTGTCCGATCAAAATCAGCAGGATTACGGACAACCAATTGTTTCTCCTGTTTTGCCGGGCCACAGCCCATTAACAAATAAAACCCGAATACCAGAACCGTCCCGGTTCCTAAGATTCTCTTTAGTCTAACTTTCATGTGCGCTTATTTTAGGTCTGTAATTGCGCAAGCGTCCATATCACCGTAATCCATATTCTCACCGGCCATGCCCCATATAAAGGTATAGTTGGAAGTGGCTGCACCGGCGTGTATAGACCATGGCGGGGAGATTACCGCCTGTTCGTTTTGCATCCAAATATGCCTGGTCTCCTGCGGCTGTCCCATAAAATGGCAAACCGACTGTCCCTCGGGCACCTCAAAATAGCAATATACCTCCATACGCCGATCATGCGTATGTGCGGGCATCGTATTCCACACACTGCCGGTTTTCAATTCGGTCATACCCATTTGCAATTGGCAGGTTTCAACAACACTCGCCACCAGCAACTTATTGATCACCCGGTGCTTTGCGGTTTCCAAACTGCCCAGCTCTACCATCTCCGCTTCGGCCTTGGTTACCTTTTTTGTGGGGTAATGATGGTGAGCTGGGGCTGCATTTACATAAAACTTTGCCGGCGATGTGCCATCTTTACTCGAAAAAAGTACTTCTTCATTGCCTTTGCCTATATACAAAGCTTCCTTATAATCCAGCTCGTAGAGCTCCCCATTCACCTGTACACTTCCTTTGCCGCCAATATTGATGATACCCAGCTCCCTTCGTTCCAGAAAGTACGGTGCTTTTAGTGCATCGATACTTTCCAATTTCAGGGTTTGCCCGATAGGCATAATGCCACCAGCAATATATCGATCGTAATGTGTATATACGAGGTTAATTTCGTTGGCTACGAACAACTTTTCGATGAGAAATTTTTTTCGTAATGTTTCGGTATCCATTCCCTTTACTTCATCCGGGCCAGATGCATAGCGGGTTTCATAAATCGTGCTCATTCGTATTTCGTTTTAATGGTTTATTCCTTTAGGAAAGCTAATATAGGAATTATTTTTAACTGCGTAAACGTTTACATAAGGCTATAAGAGAAAAGCGAAAAGCGTTAAAGCGTAAAGAAGAAAACGTAAAGCGCTTCCGCGCAATCGAGAATAAGGCTGACGACTGAATAGCAATTGGAAATTAGCAGAGTCGTCTTATTATGGAATAAAAGGGCTATTCAACAGAAAAGGCTAACGGCTACTTTTGTTAGCCTTACATGTCAGCATGGGATAGACATTCGTTTTTCTTTCTTCATTTGCTTGTCGCCCCATTGCCGCAAATGGTCAATAAACGGTATCAATTCCTGCCCGGTTTCTGTTAGTGAATATTCTACTTTAGGTGGTACTTCTTGATATACCTTTCGGCTGATCAGCTTGTCCTCTTCCAATTCCCTTAATGTTTGGGTCAGCATTTTGGTCGTAATATCTTTTATGGATCTACGCAATTCTCCATATCGTAAAATATTGTGTTTGTGTAGATACCACAATATTCTTCCTTTATACTTTCCACCTATACGCCTAAATGAATAGTCCACTGCACAAACTGGTATGTCGGTATTTTTTTTGCTCATTTTTTATTTTTTATCTACTGATAATCAGCAATAGTTTCCTTTTAGTCGCTAAGATACAAAAAAGTACATACTTGTCATAAATAATCCATAAAGGTATTTTTACACTAAAATAATTATGGACAGAAGAGAACTTTTAAAGTTGGGTGCATTAGCTGGTGGAACGTTTATGTTTCCAGCGTTGTCGAGTGTTGGAAATACTAAGCAATCGCAAAATGAAACGACAAATCAAGGTCATATTCAGTTAAAATTGAATCAAATAGAAATACTTATTTTTTCTGACGGACATATTTTGCTAGACGACCCTCAACCCATATTTGCCCCCGATGTCCGTTCGGCGGACGTAAAAAAAGAATTAAGAAAAATCTATTTAGCAGAAGATAAATTAGAAAGTGCTATAAATGTTATGCTGATAAAAACCGCTGGCAGGATTATTCTGATCGATACAGGAAGCGGTTATCATTTTGGCGAAACCGGTGGGTGGCTTTCGGATAATTTACAGAAGTCTGGAATAAAAGTGACGGATGTAACAGATGTCTTCATTACACATGCACATATAGACCATATTGGCGGTATTATTAGAAAAAACAACACATTGGTTTACCCGAATGCCGAATATTATCTTGCTAAAAGAGAATATGATTTTTGGATGTCTAACAATCCTGATTTTTCTAAAAGTAAAAACCCGAATAGTCCCAAAGATAGCATCGGCTTTGCACAGAACGTCTTAAGTTCAATAAAGGAAAAATTAAACTTGTTTAATTATGGGGATATGCTGTTTTCTTGTATTAAACCCGAACTTGCAGAAGGACATACGCCTGGTCATACCGTTTTTACCATTTTTTCAGGCAATAAGTACATAAAGCATATTGTTGATACGTTTCATACGCCATTACTCATTGCCAAGCCTCATTGGGGTACGCAATGGGACGTTGATTTTTACAAAGGTATTCGTACAAGGAAGCAAATTTTGCACAATAGTTACTTAAACCGGACTTTGGTAATGACTACACATTTGCCTTGGCCTGGATTGGGTTATATCGGTAAAACTGGCAGTAATTACCAATGGCTCCCCATTGCTTATTTTACTCCGAACGATATTGTTTTATAGTTAGGTTGTTAGCTTTAAAGCATAAAGAAGAAAGCGTAAAGCGCTTCCGCGCAATCGACAATAAGGCTGAATGCTCACAGCTGACGCCTAACTAAGCCGTTTCTCTTTTAACCAAGGTTACGGGCACAATTTCCTGGTCGCCATTTTCTGTTTGGTTTTGTTTATCCCTTAACAGGCTAAGCAGCTTATCGGCTACCTTTTGCGCCATAACATCCGGATGTTGGTCGATCGTGGTGATTGCGGGTGAGATAATGGCTGCACGTGGGTCGTTGGAATAACCGATTACTTTCAATTGATCGGGAACAGGAATACCCCGATCGCGTGCATATTGCACGGCCGCCAAGGCCGTGGTATCATTAGAAGCGAAAATAGCATCTGGTGTTATGGATTCGGAGAACAACTGGTCCAAGCTCCTTCGCGCATTTTCGGCAGTCAGCTCCTGATAAAAGCACCATGCTTCTTTTAAAGGAATTGCGGCCTTTTTCAGCACTTTCCTAAAGGCTGCCGTTCGTTCGCGGTAAATGCTGCAACTGAGCGGACCGGAAATATAGGCAGGACGATGGCACCCATGCATAATGAGCTGTTCTGCCGCAAGTCTACCCCCTTCATATTCATCACCTTTAATAATATGAGCAGGATAGGCCGTCGTAGGCACCCGATCGTAGAACACTAAGGGAATACCGTGACTCATGAAACCGTCGAAATGCTCATAACTTTCGGTGTACAACGTTAAAGAAACCACTAAGGCGTCAACTCGGGAGGAATAGAGTGTCGCGGCCAATTTACGTTCGATACTTACCGAATCGTTCGATTGGCAAACCATTAAACTATAGCCTTCCTCTTGTAAGCGATTCTGTAAAGCTGTGATAAAAACCGAGTGAAAGTACATGGAAATACGGGGCACAATCAGCCCAATGATATTCGACCTTCTATTCCGCAGTGAGGAAGCCATACTGTTATGGCGATATCCCATTTCCACCGCTTTCTCTTTCACTCGCTGTCGGGTAGCTTCACTAATCCGAGGATTATCATTTAATGCTCTGGAAACCGTAGCGGCCGAGATCCCTAAGGCCTTCGCGATATCCACGATGCTTTTATCCGCATATGCTGATTTTGCCATTTATTAATATTGACCGGTGCTTAAGAGTACTAAGGTACAAGCCTCAACCGGTTCAATCCCATTTTCCCGAGCCAGCTCTGCCAGTTCAGCATTTTCTGTACCTGGGTTAAATATAATGCGTTTGGGTTTAGTTTTCAACAGGTAGTCGTAGTATTGTGGTTGCTTCTGAGGACCGACGTACAAGGTTACGGTATCGATATCCGGTAGCGGCTCGCCAGCCGATACGATAGGGACACCGGCACTCTCCCCTTTCTTGATGCCTATATTCACAATGTCATGTCCGGCCGCCTTCAAACGATTCGCCGCCAAATTGGCATAACGGGCCGGATTATCGGAAGCACCAAGTATTAGCGTTTTTTTTGTCATAGTTGTTAGCTTTTAACTATTATTCTTTGTCTTAATACTAAATACTTTGTACTAAATACTTTGTACTAAACACCAATTGCCAATGCACAATTCATGCCATCAATGGCGGCCGACACGATCCCTCCGGCATAACCAGCTCCTTCACCACAGGGGTATAATCCCCGAATCTGCGGATGTTGCCATGTTATTTTATCCCTCGGGATGCGTATTGGCGAGGAAGTACGCGATTCGACACCAACCAGTACCGCCTCATTGGTATAATATCCCGGCATCTTTTTTCCGAATAAGGGGAGTGCTTTCTGCAAGGCCTTGTGGACAAAATCGGGCAGCACTTCTTGTAGCGGGGCCGACTGCAAGCCGGGTTTATAGGAATTGACCGGCAAATCAACTGACAGCCTATGCCGAACGAAGTCGTCCATACGCTGTGCTGGGGCCACTTGCTTGCCTCCACCAAAACGGAAAGCTCGCTGTTCTATTTCTTGTTGAAATTTCAACAAGGCGAAGGGATCGTATGCAGATTGAGGGACGTCATCCAAATTCACCTGAACAACCGTTCCGGAATTTGCATATGGATTATTGCGCTTGGAAGGCGACCAGCCGTTGACGACAATCTCTTCATCGCCGGTAGCACAAGGTGCGATAATACCTCCCGGACACATACAGAAAGAAAATACACCTCTTCCATCAACCTGCTCCACTAAACTATAATAAGCCGGAGGTAAATATGCCTTCCTTACCGGGCAATGATATTGGGCTTGGTCGATCAACTGTTGCGGATGTTCTATACGGACACCTAAGGCAAAGGGTTTAGCTTCTACCAACCAAGCTTTCCGCTCAAAAAGCTCAAAAATATCTCTTGCTGAATGCCCGGTCGCTAAAATTACCTGTTCGGCTTCCAGCACTTCGCCCGACGCTAATAGCACCCCTTGAATGCGGTTGGATTGCGTCAGGATATCCGATACTTTCGCATTAAAGTGAATTTCACCACCATATTCCAAAATAGTCGTGCGAACCGACTCGATGATCTGCGGCAACTTATTCGTACCGACATGCGGTCGCGCATCGACCAAAATATCTGGCGTAGCACCATGATCTACCAGCAATTGCAGCACTTTTTGCACGTCGCCCCGCTTATTGGATCGGGTATACAACTTGCCGTCTGAATACGTCCCCGCTCCTCCCTCACCGAAACAATAATTGGATTCCGGATTAACGATGCCTTCCTTGTTCAGTTGGGCCAAGTCGCGCCGCCGCTCCTTCACGGTCTTCCCCCGCTCCAGGATAATGGGCTTCTTTCCCATTTCGAGACACTGCAGTGCTGCAAAGAGACCTGCAGGCCCGGCACCGACAATCAGCACCCGCTCTCCATCGGCCACTTTGGCATAGGCAGTCCTTGGCTTTATCTCCTGAGGCAGCTCATCAACGAAAACCGCTAACTTCAGCCGGTAACAAACTTGCTTACTACGGGCATCAATGGAACGCTTCTGTATGTTTACCGCTTTAATCCGGTTTAGGGGTAAGTTTAGCCGTTTTGACACCTGCTTATACAGGTATTCCTCATCAGAAATTTTTTCAGGAATGATGGCTAATTCAATTTCTTTTTGCATATTAGTGTTGCCTGGTTTTTATCCAGGATGTAACAAAGGTACGCATTTTGTTGTCGAACCGTAAAATTGATTAAATTAAAACATACAACTATGATTAAGAAATTTATCTTTGGATTAATAGGCTTTGTGGCCATGCTTTCTTTAAGCTCTTGTGGTTATAACAGTATGGTTAAGCTAGACGAGAATGTCCAATCAAAATGGGCAGAGGTAGAGAACGCCTATCAACGCCGTGCCGACCTTATTCCCAATTTGGTGAATACGGTAAAAGGTGCCGCTAATTTTGAACAGGAAACGTTGACCAGCGTGGTAGAGGCACGGGCGAAAGCAACTTCTATCAACATTGATCCCAGCAATTTAACTCCCGAAGCAATTAAGCAATTTGAGGACGCCCAAGGAGCGTTAACCGGTTCATTAAGCCGACTGATGGCTGTGGCAGAAAGCTACCCTGAGCTGAAGGCAACAGAAAACTTCCAGTCTTTACAGGCACAGCTGGAAGGAACGGAAAACAGGATATCCGTAGCCCGTCGTGGTTTTAACGAAGCCACACAGCAATACAATTCAACGATCCGTTCTTTTCCCAACAACCTGATGGCCGGCATCTTTGGCTTCAAAGCGAAAGGTTACTTTACCGCGCAGGCCGGAGCAGACAAAGCACCTGAGGTGAAATTTTAAAAAGGAACATGGATATTTTTAACAGCGAAGAACAAGAACATATCTCCCATGCCGTTGAGCTGGCAGAGGCGGGCACTTCCGGAGAGATACGGATTTGCGTGGAACGCCGCTGCCCAACCGATGTCATGGAAAGGGCTACGGCTTGTTTCAATAAGCTCGGTATGCATAAAACTTATCTCCGAAATGGAGTGCTCATTTATCTTGCTGTGGACGACCACCAGTTCGCTATCATTGGCGACCGGGGAATCAACAATCAGGTTGAAGCGGATTTTTGGGATGTAACCAAAGAAAAAATGGTGCATCACTTCAAAAACGGCGATTTGCTTCAAGGTATACTGGTCGGCATAGCCTCAGCAGGAGAAAAACTGAAAGTATTGTTCCCGAAGGCTAAGGACGATGTGAATGAACTGCCTAACGAGGTTGTGTTCCTAAAAGATAAAAAATGAAGCAGATTCCGCTATTAAAATTTCAGGTATCGTTCCTTTATATCTTGCTGGTGCTGGTTCCCTGTTTGCTCTTCGGTCAGGATTTCCCTCCGCAGTCCAACACGTTGGTAACCGATTTTACCGGAACGCTTTCCAGTGCAGAGCGCCAAAGGTTAGAGGATAAATTAGTGGCCTTTGACGACAGTTCTTCCACACAGATTGCCGTGGTCATACTTTCTTCTGTTGGCGACTATGATGTAGCCGACTATGGAGTCCGTTTAGCCCAACAATGGGGAATAGGGAGTAAAGAAAAAAACAATGGTATCTTGTTGTTGGTGGCCAAAGACGACCGGAAGGTGACCATTCAAACCGGCTATGGTGTGGAAGGTGCAGTACCCGATGCCATTGCCTTTCAGATTATCCGAAAAATCATTACCCCTGCCTTTCGAGAAGAACGTTATTACGAAGGATTGGATCGGGCAACCGATGCCCTTATTGCCTACACCAAAGGGGAATATAAAGCCGACCCGAAACAACAAGGGAAAGGCAGCTCGGGAGGTTTAATCCTTATTGTGATTATTATTATCGTCGTGATTGCGCTATTGGCCAATCGGGGCGGCGGCCGTGGCGGGGGCCAGATTATCGATGGCAGAGGTGCTTCTGATTTATTCTGGTTGAGTATGTTAAGTGGTTTGGGCCGCGGCGGACACCGGGGAGGTGGTTTCGGAGGCGGAGGTAGCTTTGGTGGCGGTGGCGGCGGCTTTGGAGGCTTCGGCGGTGGTGGTTTCGGTGGTGGCGGCGCCAGCGGGAGCTGGTAATCGGCAATCGGCTTTCAGCTATCGGCATCATAACCGTAATAAAGAAAGAGTAAGAAAAGCCGTACACGAAGTGTACAATTATAGCTAATATAAACGAAAATCAAGCTGACGGCTGATGGCTGACAGCTAGTAGCACAGGCTATGTTAAAACGCGATTCATTAACAGCGCAGATGGAGCAGCTTAGCCATACCTTGGCTAAGGTTAAACGGCTGATTTTGGAAGACCAGGAGCCGAAGGCCTTGGAAGAGATCCAGCATACGTTGGCACGTGATTTCGAGTTAACGGATCAAGCCGTATTGGAGTATCCAACGGCTGCATTTATTCGGTATCTCAAAGAATTGGCCTTTAAAGCAGAAGAGCTGAATATGCTGGCCGCTTTTTTGGATGAACGGGCAGGGCTTTATGACGACGAGCCGTCGCGCAGCAACATATGGACAAAGGTATTGGGCATTTATGATCTACTGGAACAGGATTTGCATTTTTTGTCTCTTGAAAACCTGGCAAGGCGGCAGTTGCTAATAAAAGCGATACAATAAAGCAAGTGGCCATTGATAAAAACAATAACCCTAAAATATGATGAAGACAATTATTTTTTTCTTATTCATGAACGTAACGGGCGGCATACTGATGGCACAAGAATCGGCTTATACTCCCTTGTATCCAAAAGGAAAAATACCTAATGCAAAGAAAAGCAATATCCCGGAAATCAAAGAAACCGATCCCAATGGAATCGTCAGGATATCGGGTGTAACCGAGCCGGCTATGCGTTATTACCCGGCTGATCCAGCGAAAAGCAGGGGTAGTGCAATTGTGATCTGCCCGGGTGGCGGCTATACCATCTTGGCCATCTCACATGAGGGTGAAGATGTGGCCCAGGCCTTTGCTTCGCAAGGCATTGCGGCCTTTGTATTAAAATATAGACTTCCAAGTGATGCCATTATGGAAGACAAAAGCATCGGTCCGCTTCAGGATGTACAACAAGCATTTAAGCTGATTAGGGAAAAAGCAGAAGATTACCACATTAATCCGGATAAGATCGGCGTTATCGGTTTTTCGGCAGGTGGCCATCTCGCCTCTTCAGCGGGCGTACATTATCGGGATGTCAAAATTGATAATCCCCAAAATATATCACTGAAGCCAAATTTCATGATCCTGCTCTACCCTGTTATTAGCACCGATACCACCTTCGGCCATATGGGCTCACGACAGAATTTACTGGGCAAAAATCCAAATCCGGCATTAGACCATTATTTTTCCAACGAAACCCAAGTGGATAAGGAAACAGCACCTACTTTTCTGGTGCATGCCGAAGACGATAAAACCGTACCGATTGAGAACAGCAAGCGCTTTTATGCGGCTCTCCAAAAAAATGGCGTTCCCTCAAAGTTGCTGACCTACCCAGCTGGAGGCCATGGCTTCGGGTTAATCAATAAAACAACAAGTGATCGATGGTTCAACCATGCCCTGGAGTGGCTACATGAGCAAGGCTTTTAATTTAGTCAGCTGTTTTAGGCATTAGCCAGTTAAGTCAGCTTCTGAAACGTCCGCCACCACAGGTCGGGCATATCGCCTTCAATGGCCATGAGGTAATCCTCATAACGGCACGGTACCAGGTGAAAGCGTTCATTGGCTGATTTGGTATTCGGATAAGGTACCTGCATCCACCAACGGTCTGTTTTTTTGCTTTTGATAAAAACCAACTCATAGCTGTCATCGTGCAATGATGCCCGATAAATGATATAGGCCGATTTGGGTTGCAAGGGGAAATCCTTTTTCCTATTGTAATAACCATCGATAAAATACCAGATCATCTGCGATAGCAGCATAGCGGTTTGTCCATTTTGGTCAAAGGCCGGATTAAATTCATAAAACCCGATAGACGTTAGCTTATCACTCATTCCTGCATAGCGGCAAATCTGACAGGCTTCTTCGCCATAAAAGCCATTCGGCGTTGCATTTGCATTACCGTGGGCATCCGTGGCACGAATAGCTCCGATATCAAAACTCAGCAGATCGGCATTACGGATGATCGGCTCGGCCTGCTCCATCTGATTGGCAAACACCCCTAATCGGTAAGCATCAAAATAAAGCCTGTCCATTGTTTTTAAGCTATCCTGGCTTACGAAATAAGTCTGATAACCAATATTGCTAAAATTGAACAAGTAATTCGGCTGATGGAGCATGATATTGGTTAAATAATTCTGGGAGTTGATCTGATGATCAGGATCTGCATCCTCACCCAAATCGAATTTGGAATCGACGACTACCAGATCAACTTTCTGCTCCAGGCGCTCGTAACCCATAAACTGACTATAAGTCAAATCCTGTCCACCACCGATAATAATCGGAACGATGTTCTTTTTCACCAATTCTTCTACTACTGTTTTCAAGGCGATATAGGTATCCAGCGCCCGTTCACCTTGGCGTATATTGCCTAAATCGGCTATTTTAAGGGGATAATCTCCGCAATATAAAGCATACAACTTCTCGCGTACATAATCTGGCGCCAAAGAACAACCCGGGTTATCTATTGCTTGCCGATCTTCCATAACCCCCACAATAGCCAGATCAAAAGGCTGCTGTTCATGATTTGGAAATGCTGCTGAAAAAGCCGCGATATGAGCGCCTAACTGGCTGGCATAAAACCCGTTTGTAGGTGTAATTTTTTGAATATCTACCGGAGAAAAAAAATCGATTAATGACATGAATGAAGCGCTAGGTGTTTTATATATGCTCTGCAAACTTAGATAAATTTATGTTAAGTATGTTTACCATACCGTAAATTTATTGATCGTTTCTTTATTGTGGCGATTGGCTTTTTATAGCGAAAACCTACTATTACAACAATACCTACACATGTAGCAAATAGGGCTTTCATGAGCTTGCTGAAAAATAAATATTTGCGAATGAAATATCCATTTATTAACTTACTTTTGAAGGTATTAAATTTAGTATAGGATAAACAAGACAGTGATACTCGTAACTGGAGGAACAGGTTTTTTAGGGACAACACTCATCAGGCATTTGTTAGCCTCCGGAATACCCATCCGAGCAACAAAACGTCCATCCTCTACAGTAACCGCCGATTTAAGCAATCAGCCCTTGTTAGAGTGGGTAGATGCCGATCTGAACAATTTTTTTGAATTGGAAGACGCATTTCAGGATATCGATCAGGTATATCACTGTGCGGCCATGGTTTCCTTTCAGCCAGCCGACCGAAAAAAAATGCTCAAGGTCAATGTGGAAGGGACCACCCATATCGTTAATCTTTGTATTACCCATCGGGCACGTTTGTTACACGTAAGTTCTGTCGCCGCGCTTGGCGATCCGAAACCGGGTTTCTCGGAGACTACGGAAGATGATATTTGGGAATTCGACGGCACACAACATAGCTATGCCATTTCCAAATACGAATCGGAAATGGAAGTTTGGCGCGGAATGGTCGAAGGCCTGGATGCCGTCATCATCAATCCATCTTTAATTATCGGTCAACAGGCCGGCGAAAATGGCAGTGGGGCTATCTTTAAATTGCTAAAGAAGGGTTTACGTTATTATACTACGGGTAGCGCCGGATTGGTGGATGTTGAAGATGTAGCACATATTGCTATATTGCTGATGAACGACCGAACGATAAAGGGAGAGCGTTTTATCGTTAGCCATGTTAACCTAGCTTATAAAGAGCTGTTTGAAATTTGTGCGGGTTATTTAGGCCGCCCGGCTCCAAGTCGAAAAGCGACGCCAAAAATGATGGAAATTGCTTGGCGAGCAGTTAAAATAGCATCTTGGTTTACCGGCAAAACACCAAGTTTAACGCGCGATACTGCCCGTGCATCGTTTAAAAAACAAGCGTTTTCTACAAAAAAACTCGAAAGCAAGTTGTCTTATACTTTTAAACCCTTAAACCAAACGTTAAAAGAAATTTGTGAACACCTTTAAGCATGACAATTAGCAAACAACCGGGAAACGCACAACGAATAGTAAGCCCCATGAAACATTATTATATCATCGATTTCGATAGCACTTTTACCCAAGTTGAAGCCCTTGATGAATTGGCACGTATCTCATTGGAACATCACCCGGCGCGCGAATTGATTTATAAAGAAATCGAGCGGCTAACCAATGCCGCTATGGAAGGCAATATTTCCTTTCGCGAAAGTTTATCGGGCAGAGTTAAGTTATTGCAGGCGAACAGAAGTCACTTAGAACGATTAATCGCACATCTCAAAAAAAAGGTATCGGCCTCATTTTCCAGAAATCGGGTTTTCTTCCAGGAGCACAACGACACGGTATTGATCGTTTCGGGCGGATTCAAGGAGTTTATTGTGCCTGTGGTCACTCCTTATGGTATCAAGACTGAAAATATATATGCCAACACGTTTACCTTCGATGAAGAGGGAAATATCACCGGTTATGACGAAAGCAATCCGCTTTCTGATGAGGGGGGCAAGGTAAAGCTGTTAAAGACGATGAACCTGGATGGCGTTATACATGGCATTGGCGATGGTTACTCTGATTTTCAATTGAAAGAATCTGGGCTGATAGAAAAATTTTATGCCTTTACAGAAAATATTGAGCGGAAATCGGTGTCCGAAAAGGCAGACCATATTGCCCCGAGTTTGGATGAATTTCTATATGTAAATCATTTACCCCGTGCGATATCTTATCCAAAAAACCGGATTTTATGTCTAGTGATCGGTGATGTTCCAGAAATTGCCCTTCATTTATTACGACGGGATGGTTTTTCTATCCGTCACAAAGAAACTTTAGAAGATAAATACATTAAAGATATCGGCATGTTGCTGGTTGCCAAGGGCCAACATATCGATGATGAGAAGCTAAAGCAAGCGGAGAAACTGAAAACCATTGGCTATTTAGGCAACAGCAAAGGTTTTGTGAATCGGGATACCTGCAATGCTATGGGCATTGTAATCTTCGACGATAAAAAGGAAAAAAAGCGTAGTGGCGAATATATCCCAAAGCGGATGGCCGATTTTATCAACAAAGGGGATACAATGATGAGCCGAAATTTCCCGAACATTCAGTTGCCGCGTATTCATCAGGCCCACCGCTTGATCCATATCCATCAAAACATACCGGGCATTATGGCACAGATCAATCAAACTTTTGCCAAACATCACATCAATATTGTTGCCCAGTTTTTGATGACCAAAGGTCAGATTGGCTATGTAATTACGGATATCAGCAAAGGTTATGACGACCAGCTGTTGAAAGAATTGCGGACAATTACTGCAACAATTAAGTTGAGGATTCTTTATTAGCTACCCGCTTTCAGCTTTCAGTTGTCAGCTATCCGCTTAACCCCGTTAACGGGAACACTATTATTTTCGTATATAAGGCCCGAGACCGATTGATGAAACAATGGAAAGTACACAACCGAATAACGCTCATATGAACGAAGAGATGCGAGTGACGGCCTTATTTACGACTTTTATATTTTATTTAGGAAAAAATAAAACCGATCGCTGAAAGCCGATTGCTGATAGCTGGGGTTACAATACACTTTCCAACTTCGCTTGCAGCGCTTCTCCACGGAGATTACGTGCAATAATCTTCCCTTGCGGATCGATTAAGAAATTGGCTGGAATACCTCTCACGCCGTATAGCTTGGCGGCAGCATTATCCCAGAATTGCAGGTCGGATACATGCGTCCAGGTTAAGCTATCATCTTTAATGGCTTTTAACCACGCCTCTTTAGCGTTGGGTTTGTCCAGGGACACGCCCAGTACGGTGAAATTCTTATCTTTAAATTTTTGATATGCCGCAACGACGTTTGGATTTTCCTGACGGCAAGGTACGCACCAGCTGGCCCAAAAATCGATCAACACATATTTACCCTTGAAGGAAGAAAGGCTAACCGGTTTTCCTGTTGTGTCATTCATCGTGAAATCCGGAGCCATGGCCCCTACGGCAGTGCCTTTGGCCAGCTCCAGCTGTTCGGCATAAGCTGTTCCTAATTTACTTTTTTGTACCGTTGGCGAAAGCTTTCCAAATAGTTGCTGCGCTTTTTCATAATCCCGGTCGGGAGCTACGGCCGACACCAAAGTATACAGACTCACCAAAGAACCCGGATGCTCTCCGATAAATGCACCTAAAATATTTTCGCGCTTCTCCTGAAGGGCGTTATACTTTTGTTCGAAATCTTTTTGAAAGGTCTCGCTGCCCCGCTGCTCATCTGTTGCACCGTAATATAAATTCATCACAGCGGCTTCGTCTGCCTTCAGCACGCTTAACGATTTGTTCAATTGTGCCTGATCTTTATTCAATGGAGTACCACCGAGATCAGCCTTGGCCAATGAGTCGGGCCCGTTGACTACAATTTCCCCTTTTTCGAGGTAAATCGGCAATAAATCGGGTGCCTCCATCTGCATGATCGGTTCACCTTGATGAGCCAGGGCCAATACCGCACTTTGCGGTTCATCTACCGTCCCGGAAAAGGAAAATACACCATTACTGATATTTGCCGAATCCAATTGGTTTGCTCCATTTAAGCGATAAGATAAATACGCCTTAGCCGGTGCATTAAGTGTTCCCACCTTCCCTTTAATTGTGTAATTTTCTTGTGCGAAGGCCATAGCGGGAATGGCCACACAAGCCGTTAATATCCAGTTTTTCATTTATTTTCTTGTTTATGGTTAGAGATCCGCCTCTGCCAGACGCCGCGTATTCTTCCAATCAATGATTTCTTTTTACAAATGTAACATTTTATTTGGACGTCCGTCGGCCCCTTAACATTTATTAACCCTTTAAAAGGTTGTTCTACGATATCTATTTATCATTTCCCTTCTCTAACTTTTTTTCCTAAATTGCACGACTATTTTGCTAATCAAATTTTTTAATTGTGGCACATCCGTATCATATTGACGTTGAGTTAACTAAAAACTCAAATTTAGACCAGGTTGACTTTAATAACCTGAAATTTGGACAGCTATTTGCTGACCACATGCTTGTTGCTGACTATGATGATGGGGAATGGAAATCGGTCAAAATTGTACCTTATGGAAATTTCAGCATCAGTCCCGCCACATCAGCCCTGCATTATGGGCAAGCCATATTTGAAGGCATGAAGGCTTATAAATTTGCTGATGGCCGCGTGAGCATTTTCAGACCGGACAAGAATTACGAACGCTTTAACCGTTCGGCAGTACGCTTGGCGATGCCCGAAGTACCGAAAGAAATTTTCATAGATGGATTACAGAAGCTGATTGATCTGGACAGAAACTTTGTTCCCCCAACCGAGGGTGCTTCCCTGTACATCCGTCCGTTTATGTTTGGATCCGAACCCGCCTTAGGCGTTCATCCTTCCAAAACCTATCGCTTCGTTGTCATTACCAGCCCCGTAGGCGCTTATTATAATAAACCTCTACGTGTAAAGGTGGAAAATCACTTTACCCGTGCAGCCGAAGGAGGTGTTGGCTTCTCTAAGAATGCAGGAAATTATGCGTTGTCCTTATATCCAACACTACTCGCACAACAGGAGGGCTTTGACCAACTGATCTGGACCGACGCCCATAGTCATGAATATATAGAAGAAGCGGGCACGGCCAATCTTGTTTTTATGCTTGGCGACACGTTGGTGACTCCCGATTCAGAGACTGTTTTACAAGGCGTAACCCGTCATAGCATCATGGACATCGCCAAAAGTTGGGGAGTTAACACAGAGACCCGAAAGGTAAGCGTTAAAGAATTAATTGATGGCATTGAGGCCGGTACGGTGACCGAGGCTTTTGCCGCTGGCACAGCAGCAACGCTGACCCCGATTTCAGAAATTGGTTTCAATGGCAAGATTTATACCTTAACCGATCCGGCTACCCGTCAATTCTCCAATAAAGTGGTACAGTACCTTAACGATTTGCGTTACGGTAAGATTGAAGACACTTTTGGATGGAATTTCATCGTATAATTTATTTGTTCGTTCTTCGTTGTTCGTTCTTCGTCCTTTCGGATGAGCAACGAACAATGAAGGAAGGGCATCAGTAAAACTACTGCTCCTTATCTTTTTTCTTAAAGAGGTTATTAAAGAACCGCTTTACTTTACCCGCAGCTTTGTCGGCATTTTGCGCAGTACTGCGCAATTTGGCCTCCCGCTCCTTATCAATTCCGACGCTGGCTTTTACACCCTCAAACAGGCTTTTCCAAATAAAGTTAAAAAAGGAAGCGTCGGGTGGGCGCCGGTAACTGATCATTCCGGGATGGTAAACTTCATTTGCATCCGGATTGCTATCGTTCAATAAAAATTTGTTGGTCAATACGGAAAACATCCCACTTTTGGCTTTCTTCCCATCTTTTTCTTCAACAATAATATTCACATTCAGCTTATTATAATAAAACTGCACATTACCTTTGGCAGCCTGTTCATTGGCGCGTATATTGAAACTTAACCGACGAAGGTTCCCTGAGCTGATTTCTACCATGGCCAAGGGTTTCACTATGGCGTTGAGGGAACGGGCATCCATATAACCCAGCGCTCCTTGATACGAAAAAGCACCTAATTCATCCAATAGATCAAATTCAAAATGGACATTGAACTTTCCTTGGTTCATAAATTTGGTATGGATGTCAGCAGTGAGATAACGGTTACTTTTAAGCGTAGCAGAATCGTTTGTTATATTATAAAACACAATATGGGAGTCGTTAAAGCTAATCTTTCCAATCTGTCGGCTTTTTCCATTAAGTTCGCCATAAGTGATATCTGCCTTGTCTAACAGAAGGGTGTCGATCTTAAGCGGCAGTGCTAGCCTTTGCAGCTGTTGATGCGGAAACTGCCCAATTTTCGGCTCTTTCTTCCCTTTCGGATAGGTTTTATTGTTAAAAATATCCAATTTCGTCCGGCCAATTTTAACCTGCTTGGCAAACAACTTTTGTTGCTTGAACAGTTTAAAGAGGTCGATACGCGCGATACTTATCGTATCAAACAATAGGTCGAATCGGTCTCTAGCCATTTTGGTTTGCTTATAAAAATCGACTTTATTGTATCTGGGCATTAATTTTAAGCCATCCAGCACGATGGTCCGATCGACTGAGGTAAAATGCATACCCTTAACATCGATATAATAAAGGCTGTCGCCTGTAGCAATTCGGTAATTATCCATATTCACGTCGATGGCCCGGGCATGATAGAACCGCATGCTGTCGACTTCCGATAAGGAATCCACCTTTAGGTCGCTGATATTAATGTTCACATTTCTCAACCGGGTGGTTTTCTCTTTTGGCCCACTACGATTGGAATAGGTAACACCCACATTTTCAAAGGCTATATGATGCACGGTCAACTCCTTTAAAACACCTGAAATGCGTTGATAAAGGGTCCGTCTATCCCTTGTTTTTAGGGTATCGTTATAGGGTTGTGTTTCATTGATTACCTTGATTTCGGGGTTTTCTATACGGATTTCATCAATATTTAACTTTCTTTCGGTATAAATCCGTTTCGGGTGAAAATTGTCGACCACCAATTTTCCGATCTTAACTTCATATAGATTATCAGGTGCTTTTTGCTTTTGCTTCAATTGCCGATAAACTGCGGTATCCGGAATAAGCCTGAAATTATCGATGTGTGCATTTCCCGTAACAAGATTAAAGTCGAAATCGTCGTATTCTACGCGATATAAACTATCACTGGCCTGAAGGGCCATTTCATGCAACTTTTCGTTGAATATCGGTCGCCAGTGATTTCCAAGATACCATAAAGCGCCCAAAATCACAAGGATTAAGGTAACGACGATTCCAACAATCCATTTCCATAAGGGCTTCATGCCATTTCCGTTTAAACTGTTTCGCCTAATTTATTTCTATATATAACCTGACTGTTAACCGAAAGGTTTCACTTTACGCTTCCAGAAGCCCTAAATTAACTTTTAATCCTGAAAAACCGCTTTCCATATGAAATAAAAAAGTCCGTTCCTTTGGATGTGACGACAGGTATCAACAAAGTAATGACACTTAACGCGATAGCCAAAAAATATTTTTTATTCATTTCTCCTCTGACCATGAAATTGTTCAGCACGGTTAAGCGCATAAGTGATATCCTGCCCTTCAACAGGGTAAAGCCAAGAACTGTTTCTATAGGCTTTGCATCGATTAACACTAAACTGACAATCTGTCACAAAAACAAAATAATTTTTCTTATTTTTGTAACCTTAATCTAGAAGCATGGTAGAGACATCCATTCGTTTAAACGATCACGACGAGTCCCGTCAGGGCGAAGCGTTGTTACTGGAAGGGGATAGAGCGAAACAAAACGGTCGTAAACTGTATATTGAGAGTTACGGTTGCCAAATGAATTTCGCCGATAGTGAGATTGTAGCCTCTATATTATTGGATCAGGGCTTCGAGACAACGGGTGACTATAAAAACGCTGATGTTGTTTTTATCAATACCTGTTCGATCCGGGAAAATGCAGAACAGCGGGTGCGCAATCGCTTAAAAGAATTCGAATCCGCCAAAGCCAAAAATCCAGGGATGATTGTCGGCGTATTAGGCTGTATGGCCGAGCGGCTAAAATCAAAATTTCTGGAAGAGGAAAAGCTGGTTGACGTAGTAGTCGGCCCGGATGCTTATCGCGACCTCCCGAACCTCATTGAGAAAGTAGAAGACGGTACAAGAGCGGTTAACGTCTTACTTTCCAGAGAAGAAACTTACGCAGATATTAACCCCGTTCGATTGAATACCAATGGAGTAACCGCTTTTATATCCATTATGCGGGGTTGCGACAACATGTGCTCATTCTGTGTTGTTCCTTTTACCCGGGGAAGGGAAAGGAGCCGTGATCCTTACTCCATTGTGAAAGAGGCGACAGATTTGTTTCAGTCCGGTTATCGGGAGGTAACGTTATTGGGGCAAAATGTCGACTCCTATAAATGGAAAGCGAATGAGCAGGATGATCCGGAAAGCATCATTACCTTTGCCAAATTATTGGAGATGGTTGCACAGGTTAATCCATTATTGCGGGTACGTTTTTCCACCTCACATCCCAAAGACATTACCGATGAGGTATTATACAGTATGGCCAAATATGAAAACATCTGTAAATACATTCACCTGCCCGTACAATCCGGCAATTCGCGAATTTTGGAATTGATGAACCGGACCTACGATCGGGAGTGGTATATGGAACGTGTAGAAGCCATTCGCCGGATTATTCCTGAATGTGGGATTTCAACCGATATCATCACCGGTTTTTGCAGTGAGACCGAAGCAGAGCATCAGGACACCTTATCGATCATGGACCAAGTGCAATACGATTACGCTTACATGTTTGCCTATTCGGAACGACCTGGTACACTGGCAGCCAAGCGTTATACCGATGACGTACCTGAAGAAGTGAAAAAAAGGCGCTTAACCGAAATAGTGAACAAACAACGGGAGCATAGTCATATGCGTTTGCAAAATTTCGTTGGAAAGAAACATAAGGTTTTAATTGAAGGTTTATCCAAGCGCTCTGAGTTTGATTATTGCGGACGGAATGATCAGAACGCGATGGTGGTTTTCCCTATCGATCCACGCTATAAAGTGGGCGATTACGTAACTGTTTTAGGTGAAAGCTGCACTTCAGCCACTTTAATTGGCCGAATTGTGACTGAGTAGAAACCAAATGTCGAACCTTTTTATTAGTTAAGATATAAGATGGATATCCAGGATATTAAAAATAGATTTGGGATTATTGGTAATTCACCCTTACTCAACCGGGCAATTGACGTAGCACGGCAAGTGGCCCCGACCGATATTTCTATATTAATAACCGGAGAGAGCGGTAGCGGTAAAGAGGTTTTTTCGCAGATCATCCACCAATTAAGCAGTCGAAAACATGGCCCGTTTATCGCAGTAAACTGTGGCGCCATTCCGGAGGGGACGATCGATTCGGAGTTGTTTGGGCATGAAAAAGGCTCGTTTACTGGCGCTCATGAAGCCCGAAAGGGCTATTTTGAAGTGGTCAACGGCGGAACCATCTTCCTTGACGAAGTGGCCGAACTTCCTTTAAATACCCAAGCCCGTTTACTTCGCGTATTGGAGTCGGGAGAATATTTGCGGGTAGGGTCGTCTAAGGTGCAGAAAACCAATGTACGGGTTATTGCTGCCACCAATGTGGATGTATACGATGCCGTAAAGGCCGGCAAATTCAGGGAAGATCTGTATTACCGTTTAAATACGGTTCCCTTAAAAATCCCCCCTTTGCGCGACCGAAGAGAAGACATCCATCTCTTATTTCGCAAGTTTGTAGCCGACTTTACCGACAAGTACAGAAGTCCGAATATTCAATTAACAGAAGAAGCACAACAATTGCTCACCAACTATAGCTGGCCGGGTAACGTCAGGCAATTGAAAAATATAGCCGAACAAATAGCTGTATTGGAAAAGGAACGCATGATCACACCGGATATATTGGAAAACTACCTGCCGTCGGAACGTTCCAACAATTTGCCGATGCGCTTGGAAGGAAAAGGCGGGGATGATTTCTCTGAACGGGATATCCTGTATAAAGTATTGTTCGATATGAAGAAGGATATGGTTGAATTAAAGAAGCTGGTTGTCGAACTGTTGAAAAACGGCATCAATGCCAATACGATTTCCGACAATTCGCCCTATCTCAATCAGCTATACCGAGAAGTTCAACCTGCACCGAATACCGCGCCGGAGAATTTTTCGCCGCTTACCATTCATCAGGCTGCAAATCCGGAAAAGCAGAATTATGAATTAACACCACATGCCGAAGAGGTAGAAGAATCCTTATCTTTAGTAGAGAAAGAGTCTGATTTGATAAAAAGGGCATTAAAAAAATACAAGGGTAAACGCAAGCTTGCTGCACAGGAGCTCGGCATTTCGGAACGTACCTTATACCGAAAAATAAAAGATCTTAATTTAAATTGATTCGATACGTTTGGAGCGTCTTCCGACGTTTCTTGCTATAGAAAAACACGAAAGCTATGCGCAAAACCACATTAACCTTACTCTTTATACTACCGCTGTTACTGGTATGGCAGTCTTGCGGTATGTATAAGCTGAATGGCTCCCTCATACCTGCTGAAATGAAAACCTTTCAGGTGCAGATTTTCGACAATGTAGCGCCTATTGTGGTTCCTACCTTAAGTAACAGCTTTACCGAAGCGTTAAAAGATCGCATCAGAAGCCAATCGCGTTTAAGCCAAGTGAATAGTGATGCCGATGCCATTTTTGAAGGAAGGATTACCGGCTATAGTATTGCTCCTGCAGCCGTTGGTGGCGCAAACGACCGGGCACAGGCCAACCGATTGACAATTTCAGTTGCGGTAACATACCACGACAACATCAATCCGGACAACAGCTTCGAACAAACTTTTAGCCGTTATCAGGACTTCACCGGATTAGTACAATCTAATGAAACGCAATTGATTACGGACATTACCGACATGCTTACACAGGACATTTTTAACCGTGCTTTTGCCAATTGGTAAAGCAGTAAAAAATTTATTGCGGTGGAAGAAGCAGTATTAAAAGAACATTATTGGCAATTTCTGCAACATCCTGAAGGGATGGAAACCGATCTAGCTCAACAGCTGTTGAAGCGTTATCCTTATTGCCATTCCTTATGGCTTTCAGAAGCCAAGCGGATGAGTGCAGCGGTTCCGGAAGCGGAAACTTCAGCTATTTATAATAAAGCGGCCCTATTCTGTAGGACGCCCGAACAACTGTATGCATATATCCATCCGTTACCCATCGCCACTAATAATGTAGAGGAATCTAGTACTATCCCTACAGACCCCATTGCCAAGCTGGATCATCTACTCGACAAAGGTTTAGCAAAGGCAGAACCCACTTTTATTACTCCGATTATCGAGGAGCCCATAGAACATGTTCCTGTTAAGGAAAAGACAACCGTAAGCAAATACGATGACGAGCTGATGCCCTACACCTTTGTATGGTGGTTGCACAAAACCCGGATGGCTTTTGCCGACACCTACCAGCCTTACGCTCCTAAAGCCAGACCGGCTTGGAAACAGGCGAAAAAAAATGTAGACCATCTGATATTGGACCAGCAGATAAGAGAAAATATCTTCCACTTACAACCGCCCGAACAAAAATTAAGTGTTGACGCCTCTCGGGAGAAAAACACCTATAAAATCAATCATAAAACAGACGAACTCATCGAACGCTTTATTCGGGAAGAACCACAGATAAAACCGCCGCAGGCCAATAAGATCACGTTGGAGAATAAGGCCCGTCAAAGCGCCGAAGATCAGTCGGCATTTGTAACAGAAACGTTAGCCCTCATTTATGTCGAACAGGGGCTTTATCATAAAGCGATTGATACTTACCAAAAATTAAGTTTGAAATATCCCGAAAAAAGTGCTTATTTTGCCGACCGGATTAAAGCATTAGAAAGTAAAATTTAATTAACAACATAAAGAAATGTATACACTATTTATCGTACTTACCATTTTAGCCTGTGTACTATTGGTATTTATTGTACTGATCCAAAATCCGAAAGGTGGCGGGTTAGCTTCTGGTTTTGCAGGCTCAAACAATTTAATGGGTGTACAACGTACAGGTGATATCTTAGAAAAAGGAACCTGGGTTTTGGTTATAGCAATTATGGTTTTTTCATTGCTGATTAATGTGACGAATCCAGGCATGAGTTCAGGAACAGGCCGCGGATCGGATTTGCAAAGGCAAATTACACCTACTGCAGCTCCGGCGACACCGTTAAACTTACCTAAAGCTAACGACCAAGCAACCCCTACTGAGCCCGAAGCAGAAAAACCTTCGGCAACAGATACGACTAAATAACAGTAGTCGAAATTTTAACAAAAAGGGCTTGCGGGCGCAAGCCCTTTTTGTTTTCCTTCTATCCGACTGACAAATATGCAGTCTAAGCTGACATACTGAAAATAAAAGTTGTTCTTTCCGATTTTCAAAAATGAAAAAATGACAAATTTCTTGTATTTTAAGCTTTGGCATAATTCCTGCAAAAACAATTTACGAACGTTAATCTAATTAAAACAACAATAATTATTAGTATTACAATTATGGCATTAAGTATCAAACCGATTGGAGACCGAGTGGTGGTAGAAGCTGCCGCTGCAGAGGAAAAAACAGCATCAGGCATATACATTCCTGACACCGCAAAAGAAAAACCACAACGCGGAACCGTTGTTGCTGTTGGCGAAGGCAAAAAAGATGAGCCTATAACCGTAAAGGTAGGAGACCAGGTTTTGTATGGCAAATATGCCGGAACCGAAATCACCTATGATGGCAAAGAATATTTAATTATGCGCGAATCCGATATCTATGCTATAATCTAGTTGGATATTGTTGAATAGATTAAAGAAAATTATTGAACCTTTTTGAAAGCGTATAGTTAGTATCTTTTAAAGTTCATTTAAAAAATGGTTGTACGCAATAAATAGTAAAACTATGTCAAAGCAAGTAAAATATAATGTAGAAGCACGCGATGCCCTAAAGAGAGGCGTCGATATTTTGGCCAATGCCGTAAAAGTAACGTTAGGTCCTAAAGGCCGTAATGTCATTATTGAAAAGAAATTTGGTTCTCCATCCATCACTAAAGATGGTGTTTCCGTTGCTAAAGAAATCGATCTAAAAGAGCCTTTAGAAAACATGGGCGCACAAATGGTTAAAGAAGTAGCTTCCAAAACAGCAGATCAGGCTGGTGATGGTACTACTACAGCAACGGTGTTGGCGCAAGCAATCATTACTGCCGGCATAAAAAACGTAGCTGCCGGAGCCAATCCAATGGATTTGAAGCGTGGTATTGATAAAGCCGTTGCAGAAGTAGTGAAAAATCTGCAAGCACAATCCAAAACTGTTGGAGAAGACTACAGCAAAATCAAACAAGTAGCTACTATTTCCGCCAACAACGATGAGGTGATCGGTGCTTTGATCGCTGAAGCAATGGAAAAAGTAGGTAAAGATGGCGTAATCACCGTCGAAGAGGCTAAGGGTACCGAAACCGAAGTAAAAACGGTAGAAGGTATGCAGTTCGATCGCGGATACTTATCACCATACTTTGTTACCAATACAGAAAAAATGGAAGCTGAGTTGGAAAATCCTTATATTCTGATTTACGACAAGAAAATCAGCAATATGAAAGAATTGCTTCCAATTTTAGAAAAACAAGTACAAACGGGTAAACCACTATTGATTATCGCTGAAGATCTAGATGGCGAAGCCTTGGCTACTTTAGTGGTAAACAAAATCCGTGGATCGCTGAAAGTTGCTGCTGTTAAAGCTCCTGGCTTTGGCGATCGTCGTAAAGCGATGTTAGACGATATCGCTATCTTGACAGGCGGTACAGTGATTTCCGAAGAAAGAGGCTTTAAATTGGAAAATGCCGACCTTTCTTACTTAGGCCAGGCTGAAAAAGTGGTAGTCGACAAAGATAATACAACCATTATCAACGGTGCCGGTGAAGCTGAGCAAATTAAAGCGCGTGTAAGCCAGATTAAAGCTCAAATCGAGACAACAACTTCTGATTACGACCGCGAAAAATTGCAAGAGCGTTTAGCTAAATTGGCAGGCGGAGTAGCCGTACTTTATGTAGGTGCTGCAACTGAAGTTGAAATGAAAGAGAAGAAAGACCGTGTAGACGATGCTTTGCACGCTACCCGTGCTGCAGTTGAAGAAGGTATCGTTGCCGGTGGTGGTGTTGCCTTTATCCGTGCTATCGAATCTTTGGAAACGCTTAAAGGAGAGCACGAAGACGAAACTACCGGTATCAATATCATCAAACGTGCTATCGAAGAGCCACTACGTACTATTTGCAACAACGCAGGTATCGAAGGTTCTATCGTTGTACAGAAGGTAAAAGAAGGTAAAGGCGATTTCGGTTATAATGCCCGCTATGATCGTTATGAAAACTTAATCGGCGCTGGTGTTATCGATCCTACTAAAGTATCTCGTGTAGCATTGGAAAATGCTGCTTCTATTGCTTCGATGTTGTTGACTACCGAATGCGTATTGGCAGACGAACCAGAAGAAGAAAAAGCAGGTGCCGGAGCTCCTCCAATGGGCGGCGGCATGGGCGGAATGATGTAAGCATCAATTTTCCCAATAAAAAAACCGCGGTATTGTTAATACCGCGGTTTTTTTATTGGGCTATCAGCTATCGGAGATCAGCCATCAGCTAAATTTTGCTTGCTGCCAATAAAGCAGAAAGCTGACAGCCGATTTCTTCTGAAAGCTAATTAATACGTTTCACTATCTGGTGGAATACCAAAGTTATATTCCTTTTCCCTCTGGGTACGGACTTTTCTATCCTTCTTTTTTGATTTAGAACGCCTGATCAATGCAGTAAGTTTATCTATTCCTTGAGCTAGTCGTTCTTTGTTTAAAAATCCTGCCGCTTGGCTGGAGAGGATTCCCATCGCAAAACGTTTAAAATATCCCGCTTTACGAAAAAACATCCGGTTTACCAAAAAAGGCAACCCGATCCGCAATGTCCTCGTTAACCAATCTTCTTCGCCCGCACCCACGATATTGGCATTCAACGCCGCACCTCCGGGTAAAAACGAAAAGAGCCTTTCCACAACATGTAAAGGCTTAGATAATTTTTCGCTGAGCAACGTATATTGGTCGTTGAAATAAAGCTCTTGTTCTTTTTTAAGATTTTTCAACCTTAAAATTTCTTGTTGTAAATCGGAAATAGTATTGATTTTAGGCTTCGTCATCATCATCTTCATTACGTAATTTGACCAAAATACGAACAAACATATTCGTGAAGTTTTTGCGTATTGTTCGCTTAAAAGCTATGATAAGGAAAATCAACAATACAAAGATTAATCCTGTTATAGCAAACCCGAGCGCATAGCTGTGAAGAAGCTCCCCGATGAACAAGGCTAAAGCCATGCTGATATAAAAGACAATAAATAGGATAAATAAAAGGATCAGCAAACCGAGCAACAATGCTGAAGAGAGTTTTGAAGCCGTTCCTACAAATTTTAGATAGGCTAAATCTTTGTAATTATTGACATACTCTTTTAATTTTTGAATTACGCCTTTAAATGAAAATTTTTTCTCTTCCATAGTACCGTTTATTGAGGCGCTCCGGAAAGAAAGTAAAAACCATTCATTGATGATCGGGTAAACGACGGAAAAACAAAAAACGGCTTCAGCTATTCCCCTTCCGGATAAGCCTCTATAAATTTATATTCAAGCATGCTCTTCTAATGCCTCTTCTATATCCGCTTCGCCACTTTTTACTTTAGATTTCAGGGTAGAAACAACGCGTTCCTTTAATTCATTAAATTGCTCCATTTGCTCTGCGGTGCGTTCTTTAATAGCATCACCTAGGTCTTTTAACGAGTCGCTCAGTTTATCCCGCGTATCAGAACCCTTTTCCGGCGCGAATAAAATGCCTAACGCTGCTCCCGCAGCCAAACCTGCCAATAATGCAGCAACTACTTTTCCATTATCCTTCATAACTAAAAATTTACGGTGAATTATTTTTTAATAATACTATAAGGCTACTTAATAGCGACCTATTTTTAATACAAACAATACAGCAAACTGTTTGCCAAGCTGCTTCATATTTTAATTTTTATCGAAAATTAATTATTCATTCCTAAAATTGGGGTTTCTTTTTTCAAGAAAAGCCTTAACCCCCTCTTTAAAATCGCTTGTGCCGAAACACTTCGCAAATTCCTTCATCTCCAGCGCAAAACCTTCTTCAGCATGAGCCCATGCACCATTTATCGCTTTAACAGCTGAAGCCACGGCCGCTGGCGATCGCTTCAATATTTGGTTTAACAGTGCCGAGGCCTTATCCTGTACCTCTTCCGCAGGAACGATGTAGTTAACCAGGCCAATTTGTAGCGCTTTCTCCGCAGTGATCATATCACCGGTTAGTATCATTTCCATGGCCTGCCCCCTTCCTACCAGCTGCGTCAGGCGCTGAGTTCCCCCATAACCGGGGATTAAGCCGAGGGATACTTCGGGGAGCCCAAGTTTGGCCGTATCGCTAACTACACGTAAATGGCAGGCAAGGGCAAGCTCCAATCCTCCTCCAAGCGCATAACCATTGATAGCAGCAATTATCGGTTTCGGCGCATGGTATAGGAGATCAAAAACTTGGGTTTGCCCTGTTTTTGCTAAAGCGAACCCTTCTTCTTTTGTGAATGACGAAAATTCTAAAATATCTGCACCAGCTACAAATGCTTTTTCTCCGGCACCAGTCAGCACCAGGCCCCATATATCGTCATTTTCCAAGGCCTCTCTTATTACCTGATGTAATTCAGATAAGGTTTCTCTGTTCAACGCATTAAGCTTAGTTTCCCGATTGATCGTAACCCGGAGCACATGCGCTTCCTGATGCGTCAATATATTTTTATACGTCATACCCTTGTCATTTCAATTACTTAGCTACCGGCCTCTTCCCCTTATTCTGCCTTGAACAATTCGGGTTTCTGTCCATCTGGCCACATGTTTCAATTTGGCATCGCGATCGTACCTGACTACCAAAATATCCTATTAGTTAAATAAATTCTTATTTAATTCGCTATTAGTCAAAATGTTCCTTATCTTTGCGCTGTTCCATACTAAAAGAGACATAGGCTCCGTTTTTAGTGTTAACGAGTTTAGACCAACGCTCCATCGATAGGGTTTAACATATTGATAAGCCTATGCCAACGTATATGATAGGAAAAATAAGAATAAAAAAATAGAATAAGGAATTTGCGAATGAAGTTTAAGAAAAAAAACCTGTTGTTATCCAGTATCCTTTTTGTACTGATGGCAATTGCCAGTATCAGTTGGCGCTATACCAACAGTACTGAATCCGCTCACAAAACCAGTTATTCCAAAGAAAAAACAGCCACGGCGGCGTTTTCTATCGATTCAACGTTTAATAACTTTTACACACACCTTCAATCCATTGCCCCGACGCTGAATCGCCTGGTGTTAAAGCAGGCCTATATTGGCTATCTCAATCTCAGGGAGCAAGGGAAAACACAGTCTCCATTACTTACCATCGCTGATTTGAGTATGCACAGCAGGGAACCTCGCCTATGGATTATTGATACCGAGCGCGATACGGTATTATTGAACACCTATGTTTCTCATGGCCGTGGCAGTGGGCTAGCCGAAGCAAAACGTTTTTCTAATCAACCGAACTCCAATCAAAGTAGTTTGGGTTTTTATTTGACCGGAGAAACTTATCACGGTAAGCATGGCCGTTCATTACGTTTGGATGGCTTAGATAAAGGCTTTAACAGTAATGCTCGAACCAGAGCGATCGTTATGCATGGCGCCTGGTATGTAGGCCCTCAAATTTTAAGTCATCAGAACCGCATGGGAGTTAGCCTAGGGTGTCCTGCGGTACCTGAAAATTTAAAAGATCAGATTATCGATTTAATTAAAGATAAGTCGGTATTATATATTTACGGGCAGTCTAACAGCTATCATTCGGCATGGCTTAATGAAGAAATAGCAAGTAGAGGATTGATGGCCTTAAAAACTACCGAAAGCGATGAACAGGTGATGTAACTGACGCCAGGAAATATTTTTATCGTGTGCCGGGACTGGGAGCAACAACAATACCCACATCACTAACCCCTCTTAAAGGATTGTCGCGCATATTCTGTTCTAATTTAAACGTATATGTTCCGGTATCGGGAAACAGAAAATGCTTATCATAGCTTATTTGATAGCTGAATAAATTTCCAACTCCTTTCCCCAACCATCGTCCATCCTTATCGGCAACAACAAGCCCCACACGCTTGGTTTGAACGTGATGATCGGGCCCGATCTGGTGGACGAGCACATACAGGTTAGCATACCGGTAATCCGCTGTCAACCTCAAATTCAACTTTAACTCATATGGCACACGATTGTCCTGAACCTTCACTTGAAAAGTAGGCATTTCACTGTACCGCCATAATTGCTTATCGATAGGCTTAAAAGCATTGATCAGCGCATTATCCTTACAAGACCACAGGACAATCAGCACACAGGATAATAAGGTTAAACGCCCAGCTAAGATCAACCGACTCAGTACATTTTTTTTAGGCATTACCTGCGTTGGTTCCATTCCCTTTATTACTATTATTTCGGTTTCGGCTCCGTTTTCTATTGGGATTTCGGGGCTTCGCTTTCCTTTGTTCGTCGGCCGATACTTCGTTGCGCCCTTGATTTTTCCCCTGCATCCGATTTACGATTGTATTTTCCGCCCGATTTTGGACAGTTTTTCCTTCTTCCTTTTTCCCTTTTTTTGCATGCACTTCTTCCGGCTTTTTGCCTTCCGCCTGCTTATTTTTATTCTTCTTACGCGAACGTTTTTTCTTTTTGCTTTTATCGTCCAAGCGCGTAAGGCTATCTTGGCCCACTACATTTTCGTAGTCATATTCTACCGGTTTAGGTTTTACTTCCAATTCTACTTTCTCTTCCAATAAATCCTCCGGCTTAAAACCCTCTTTGTTACCTGAGGCAATTTCCTTTACACGATCGATACCCAAGGGAATCCAGTTTTCATCTTCCGGATAAGAAAACCACATGATCTTTTTAAAGATATCAGTTTTCAAAAGACGCGCAGTACCTCTTTTGGTTTCCAAACGGTCGATATCATTGGGCACATCTTTTAAGGCGTCCATATAAGTATCCAGCTCGTAATTCAGGCAGCATTTTAATTTGCCGCATTGCCCGGCCAACTTAAGTGTATTCAATGAGAGGTTTTGATATCGGGCCGCGGCAGTAGACACGGTTTTAAAATCGGTAAGCCAGGTAGAGCAGCAAAGCTCCCTCCCACAGGATCCAATGCCTCCTAGCCTGCTCGCTTCTTGCCGCATACCGATCTGGCGCATTTCAATCCGGATCCGGAAGGCTTCCGCCATCTTCTTGATCAACTCTCGAAAATCAACCCTGCCTTCTGCAGTATAATAGAATGTAGCCTTGGTTTTATCTCCCTGATAATCCACATCACTTAACTTCATGGATAAACCCAGATCGAGCGCTAATTTCCGTGCACGATGCATCGTCTCCCATTCCAAATCTTTCGCAGCCTGGTATTTTTCCATATCGGCTTTGCTTGCCTTTCTGAAGATCTTCCTTTCCACCTGCTGAACATCGACCTTGTTTTTTTTAAGCTGTAGACGGACCAGTTCGCCCGTAAGCGAAACGAAGCCAATATCGTATCCCCCGGTGCTTGCTTCAACGGCAACCGGTTCACCCATTTCCAGATAAATATGGTCAGGATTTAGAAAAAAGTCTTTCCTAGAACCTTTAAACCTGACTTCAACAATATGGAACGGTTTATAGTTTGCCGGCATATCCATATGGCTTAGCCAGTCGTACACATCCAATTTATTACATCCATTGGTCATGCAGGAGCCGTTACTTTGGCAACCTTTAGGTACACAACCACTTCCAGATGAGCAATTATCACATCCCATAATCGTATATATAGAGTCCCGGACGGTTCCGGGAACGTTTATTTTCCAAAAATTAAAACTAACTGCAAAGATACATCTAAAAATAAAATTTTAGGGTTTGCATTTCGTTCCACATAATATGCGGTTTTTTCAAAAATGTCGATGCAAGCCGCTAACTTATTTGTTGCATAAAGCGGGCTAAATTTCTCGATGAAAGCCATTTCTCCGACGGCAAGATGCACCAATTCTTTTATACCCTCCTTATACAAAACTACTTCGCGCATCATGTGGATGGCGTAAAGCAGAAAACTTTTTTGATTTTCACGTCCCAATTTGGCCAATTCGCCCTCCACCATCTGCGTCAGTTCAAGCACTTTACCTCCAAAACAGAGCCGTAACCATTGCACAAACAATGTAAAGTGGTTACTTTGAAGGTCTTCTGATAAAAGCAACCGCACCGTTTGCATATTTCCTTCGCTAACATAGGCCAGTTCACGGGCTTTGTCCCGTTCTATGCCTCGATTGTAGTGAAGGAAGTCGATAAGGCTATCGCGATCAATAGCATTGACCTTCACTAATTGTGTACGGGAAATGATTGTATTTAACAGTTGATCCTGGTTTTGTGTAACCAATAAGAACAATGTTTTTTCCGGGGGTTCCTCGATCAATTTCAACAAGGTGTTTCCTTCTTTATCCAGGTACTCAGGCAACCACATCACCAACACTTTATAAGGTGCCTCAAAAGCTTTCAAACTTAGTTTCTGGATGATATGATGACATTCGGCAATATTGATGTTCGCCTGCTTATTCCCGGCATCCAAATGGGCACGCCAGACATCCATTCCCATATAGGGATTTGCCAAAAAACTTTTACGCCATTGTTCGATGAACGTGCTGGCCGTATCTTCCTTATGGGAAGCAAAAAAAGGATAGGAAAAATGTAAATCCGGATGAATCAGCTTGCTGTATTTTCTACACGAATTGCAGTTACCGCAGCTATCGTTTTCCCCCTTATTTTCGCAGTTTAGATATTGCGCGTAAGCAACAGCAAGCGGTAAGCTTCCGCTACCTTCAGGGCCCAGGAACAATTGTGCATGACTGACACGATTTTCTTTTACCGTACGTACTAAGTGTGCTTTTACTTTTTCCTGCCCAATAATCTCGCTGAACTGCATATGATAAAATGCCCTTTACCTGCTATTACCTTGTTTGAAGTGTATATAAATGTCAAACTTACTTAAATTCCCGTTATAAAACAATTATTCCCGCAACGCCTATAGCGCAAACATTGCACATAAGGGCCGATTTACCTATGTTTGCACCTAGATGAAGCGTATAATGGCCTTTGATTATGGCACCAAACGGATAGGTATTGCAGTAACTGACCCGCTGCAGCTGATTGCTACTGCACTGAACACCATCCATCCCGATAGCATTATTGCCTATCTTCAGGAATACCTGCAAAAGGAAGAGGTGGAGACTTTTGTGGTGGGCCAACCTAAGCAGCTGGACGGAAGCGATTCGCAATCGGCTACACATGTAAAAGGGTTTGTCCGTTCGCTTCGAAAGCATTTCCCACAAATCGCGATTATCATGCTAGACGAACGTTTCACTTCCAAGATGGCCAGCAGGGTTATTGCACAAAGCGGCTTAAATCGAAAAAAACGTCAGGAAAAAGGATTAGTAGACACGATATCGGCCGTAATCCTGTTACAGGATTACTTGGAGCGAAAATCCCTATAAGCACTAAAAAGAGGTCATTTCTCCAAGAATTGTTGCTTTCATTGTTCGCGAATACATGCATTTTAACTAAGTTTGTGCCATGGAGATAATAGACAGCGATTTAGCCCATTATCTAAGCCTAACATGCGATCCGGAGCCGTCTTTACTGGCTGAGGTTGATCGGGAGACACATGTGAAGGAAACCATGCCTCATATGTTATCCGGGCATTACCAAGGCCGTTTGCTCAGCTTCATCAGCCATTTACTACAACCCAAATCCATTTTAGAAATCGGGACGTTTACCGGATATGCCTCCCTTTGTTTGGCAGAAGGCTTGGCTCCCGATGGTGTGTTGCATACCATCGATATCAATGCGGAGCTCCACGATCGGGTACGGCAATATTTTGATCGTTCACCTTATGCCGAACAGATTAACTACCATATTGGCGAAGCCTTGCAGGTTATCCCAACCTTACGGGAAACCTTTGATCTGGTATTTATTGATGCCGACAAAAAAAATAACGCAAACTATTATGAGCTGGTGCTCCCAAAGGTCCGCCGCGGCGGACTTATTTTGATCGATAACGTATTGTGGAAAGGAAAGATTACCCAAGAACATGCGGATAAGCAAACCGCACTTATCCAACAGCTCAACACGTCCATTGCGAAGGACAAACGCGTGCAAAAACTAATCCTCCCTGTTCGAGATGGTATTTTTTTAATCAGAAAGTGCTAAAAAGATATGAAAGAGCTACGGTACCTTTGTTTCTGCTTATGTTTTTCCCTAGCCTTTATCAACGGACTGAAAACCGCACATTTAAAAATCGGACAACATCTGCGCATTTAATTAACACCTTTATTGCTATTTTTGAATATGCACACCCATAAGAGCCATTCGATCACCCTGCATATCTTCCTTATCTGTCTACTGTCGTTGTTCTCTGCTTGTTTACCCAAGCAAAAAGTACTGCAAAGCAGCCGTTATGGGGAGAGGCAAGCCAACCGTTCTACACCCCGTAGGCCACCGGTAAAAGCTTCCGCAATCAGTGCTTCTGCTCAAGATTATATTACCCAATACAAATCCATTGCCATAAAAGAAATGAACGATTACGGCATTCCGGCCAGCATTACCCTAGCACAAGGTTTATTGGAATCGGCCAATGGAAACAGCCTTTTGGCCCGTGAGGCCAATAACCATTTTGGCATTAAATGCACCTCCGATTGGCGGGGAGAAACCTTTCTACAGGACGACGACAGCAAAAATGATTGTTTCCGTGTTTATCAATCACCTGAAGAGTCTTTCAGGGACCACTCGGAATTTTTATTGAGGAAACGCTATGCTGCGTTATTTGAGTTGGATAAAAACGATTATGCCGGATGGGCACACGGACTTAAAAAAGCAGGCTATGCTACCAACCCACGCTACGCCGAACTGTTAATCGACCTGATTGAGCGCTACGGTCTGTATCAATATGATCAGGGAGAAAGCTTCCCGGAAAAAAAGAACAGGGAAGAAAAAATACATACTGAACTTATCGCCGAAGCACCAAAAAAAGAAGTACAGGAAGAGCAAGCCAAACCACCCTTAGAAATGCTTATCCACGAAGTGAAAACGGGCGACACCATTTATAGCATCAGTAAACGCTATGGTTTAACCGTTCAGGAATTGAAAGATTTGAATAGTTTACAAGACGAACAGTTAGCAATCGGACAGTTGTTGTTGGTTTCCAAATGATAAGGAGAGGCCTTTCTGTTAAAAATTGCAAATTACTTTTTAATCACATCCCCTCTCTTTAATTTTGTCTGTTTGAAAATCTTAGCAACCATATCCCTTTTGTTACTTATTGGGCATTATACGCTTTTTGCACAGGAGCGTGAGGGAATTGTATTTGATAACTATACGAAACAACGGGTTGCCCGTGTATATATTTATAATACGGCCAATGATAGCATGAGATACAATAACCGACGTGGCGAATTTTCTATTAAAGCCAATGTAGGCGATACGTTAATTGCTTTGGTGAAAGGTTACCATCCCGACACTTTGGTTGTGCGTCGCAATAAACCTATCCTTATTTTTAATCTCAATCGATCGACAATTTGGTTGAACGAAGTGACAATCTTAGCCAGAAAGTCTCCCCAACAGCTGCTGGAAGAACGTAAAGAAGAATTTAGCAGTGCCTATCGTAACGGCGATGTAGGAAACCTACTTTCGGTGGGCCCTACTGGAGCAGGGTTAAGTATCGATGCCTTGTATTCCCTCTTAAGCAGACGCGGAAAGAATGCCCGCTTTCTTCAAGAACTGATTCAACGGGAGTATGAAAACAATGTTATTGATTCGCGTTTTACCCCCGCGATGGTCAAAAGGCTCACCAATCTTACCGGAACTGCCCTTGAAGATTTCATGCAGCAATACCGACCTTCCTATCATTTCGTTATGCAGGCCAATGATTATCAATTGGGCAAGTATATTCAATCTTCCTATAATCAGTACCGCAAAAACCCCGGTATGTTCCGCTTGCCCGATTTACCGAAGGCAGATCTAAAGCCGGAAGAAGTGGAGATTGAACGGTTAAAGCCAGATTAAGGCATTATTATTGTTGTAAAAGGCTATATTTGCTTTGGCCTGCCGACAGACTTTACTAAGTTTGCGGGCATAAATCTGTTACGCTAATGAAGAAACGATACCTTCTTGTTACCTTTGTATTAGTAGTTGCCAGCTGCTTTTCGGGACGAGCACAGGAATATGATTTAAAAGAATTAAGGCAAGCTCCGGAAAAGAATAGCTTACCTGTCCGAACACCTGATCTTTCCATACGGGATGTCGCTGTTCAAGCGCCAGACCTCGATCTCAAAATCAACTATTGGCGGAACTGGACCACTTTTTCCATCAGCGCAAACCAGGCTACTTTCAGCGATAACTGGAATAACGGAGGGGTTAATTCGGTTTCGTTATCCGGGTTTTTCAACACGAAGTGGGATTATACCCGAGAAAATAAAAATTTTGTTTCGGAGCTCGATTTGCGCTATGGCAAGGTAAAGAATGAAAACCAATTGGCCCGAAAAAGCCAAGACCGGGTTTGGTGGGATAACAAATATTCCGTAAAATTCGCTACTAAATGGGCTTTCTTTGCTTCATTGACTTATGAAACACAGTTTGATGAGGGTTGGGAATACGAAACCACGGCAGCTGGAGCAGACACTGCCACGCGGAAAATATCGAACTTTATGGCCCCAGGTTACCTGACCCAATCACTCGGTATCGAGTTTAAACCCGACGCCTTTAGCTCCATCCGTTTCGGTACAGGTACCGCGCGTCAAACTTTTGTATTGGATGACGCCGTAGAGTCTCAAGCCGATGATGGATACCGTTATGGTATCGAAATGCCAGGACGGTTCCGAAATGAGATTGCATTTCAACTTTTGGCTACTACCGATCGTGACCTGAGTAAGATGCTCCATTTAAAAGCGAGCTATGAGCTTTTTGCCAATTACCAAGCTTTCGATAAAATAAGGCATCGCTTGGATGTATTGCTCACGGCAAATGTTTCACGAGTAATCAGCGTGCTATTTAACACCACCTTACTGTATGACCCGCTACAATTGGATGAGTTACAACGGTCGCAGAGCTTAGGAATTGGCATTACCTACAAATTCCCTCGTTGATGATGATACGTTTTAAAAAAAGTAAATGCATTGGCGGCATTTTTTTGGCCCTGCTTTTATGTAACGCCTGCGCATCACGGAAGCCTTTCGCCGCAACCAATAAAGTATATGAGCAGCAGGTAGAAAGTGCAATAACATTAATAAAAGCACCGCTACCCAAACCCGCCCCGATGGATTCGAGCACCATTCTGCTCAGTAAGGAAAAAGAAAAGCTAGACCAAATTGATTGGGTGGGTACCACCAATTTCGGTTTACGCAAACCCAACTTTGTTATTCTGCACCATACGGCCCAAGACAGCATTGAACAAACATTACATACTTTTACGTTGCCCAGAACGCAGGTCAGCGCCCATTATGTGATCGACAAAGCCGGTAACGTTTACCATATCCTTAATGATTATTTACGTGCATGGCATGCCGGAATTGCCCGTTGGGGGTCATTAAGTGATATCAACTCCATTTCCATTGGTATTGAAATTGACAATAATGGAACCGACCCTTATACCGAACCGCAGATCAGCAACCTGCTCTGCCTGTTAGACAGCCTCAAAACAACCTATAAAATACCCGCCGAGAATTTTATCGGACATGGTGATATTGCCCCTGGCCGTAAAGTAGACCCAGGTGTTAACTTCCCTTGGGAAAAATTAGCAAAAAAAGGTTTCGGCTTATGGTATGCCAGCGATAGCTTACAAACGCCTCCTGCCAACTTTAACCCGGTGGACGGCTTGCGGATTTTAGGCTACGATACCCGGAACACGCCGGAGGCCATTAAAGCGTTCAAGCGGCATTTTACACCGCTGGAAGATCAAAGCACCGCTGAATGGTCGCCCTTCAGCCTAAGTGTGCTTTATAATTTATATAGCAAGAAGTCCGGCTTATGATCGCCGGACTTCTTGCTGTTATCCTTTATTCAGCTCTTTGGCCCAAGTATCCCGTAAGCCTACGGTCTGATTGAAGATCAAATGATCCGGTTGTGAACGCGTATCCAAGGTAAAATAACCTTTACGGATAAATTGATAACCTTTCCCGGGTACGGCATCGGTCAGGTCCGGTTCAATGTACACCCTTTCCAATACTTGGAGGCTATCCGGATTAATCGAATCTTTAAAATCACCTTCCGTATCCAAAGGGTTTTCCACTTTGAATAAACGATCGTACAGACGAACTTCTGCAGTTTTTGCATGTGGGACGCTTACCCAATGAATGGTTCCCTTAACCTTTAAACCACTGGTATCTTCCCCACTTTTCGAATTTTCGATATAATGCGCATGAATTTCGGCGAGATTTCCATTTTCATCCTTAACAAAGTCATCACAAGTAACAATGTAAGCATGTTTCAGGCGCACACTTAACCCACGACCTAAACGGAAAAACTTCTTTGGAGGATTTTCCATGAAATCCTCCCGTTCTATCCATAGTTCGCGGCTGAAAGGTATAATCCGCTCACCCTCGCCTCCTTCTACCTCCGGATTATTTTCGCCGTGCAGCATTTCTTCTTTTCCCTCCGGGTAGTTACTGATGATCAGCTTCACCGGATCCAATACAGCCATTCTTCTCCAAGCTGTTTTATTCAGGTCCTCACGGATACAAAACTCCAACAACCCCACATCGATGATATTCTCGCGTTTGGCTATACCGATCCGTTCACAGAAATTCCGGATACTTGCCGGGGTATAGCCTCTACGACGCAGGCCGCTAATGGTTGGCATGCGCGGATCGTCCCAGCCATCCACGTACTTTTCATTGACCAACTGTAACAGGCGTCTTTTACTCATCACGGTATAGGTCATGTTTAAACGGGCAAACTCATATTGTTTGGATGGAAAAATGCCGATATGCTCAATCAGCCAATCATAGAGTGGCCGATGTGGAACAAATTCCAGCGTACATATGGAATGGGTGATTTTTTCGATAGAATCGCTTTGCCCGTGTGCGAAGTCGTACATTGGGTAAATACACCATTTATCGCCGGTACGATGATGATGGGCATGTTTAATTCGATACAGCAACGGATCCCGAAGATGCATATTGGGGTTAGCCAGATCAATTTTTGCACGCAGAACTTTAGCGCCATCCGGGTATTTCCCCTGTTTCATTTCTTCGAAAAGAAGCAAGTTCTCTTCCACGGAACGGTTACGGTAAGGTGTAGGCTTACCCGGCTCCGTGGGCGTACCCTTGCTGGCTGCAATTTCTTCCGCGGTGCTGTCATCCACGTAAGCTAAACCTTTCTTGATCAATTCAATGGCATATCCGTACAATATATCGAAATAATCAGAGGTATAAAGCTCCTTGGCCCATTGAAAGCCCAACCATTGAATGTCCTGCTTAATACTTTCTACATATTCCACATCTTCGGTAACCGGATTGGTATCATCGAACCGCAGATTGGTTTCGCCATTGTATTTTTGCGCTAAGCTGAAATTTAAACAAATGGATTTTGCATGACCGATATGTAAGTAACCATTAGGTTCAGGAGGGAACCGTGTTAAAACGCGACCGCCATTTTTTCCATTTTGGATATCTTCTTCTACGATTTCCTCTAGGAAATTCAAGGATTTTTCTTCACTCATAAGGTATTATGATCAACACTACAAACTTATACAAATTTATTCGATGTAACGGATTGGCATTAAAAAAGGCCGCCTTTTTTGAGGCGGCCTGATACGATTTATATTAACACTATCTTAGATAACTTTAACATTTACCGCATTAAGGCCTTTTTTTCCCTGCTCTACCTCATAGGAAACGTGATCGTTTTCCTGGATAGTATCGATAAGACCTGATGAATGAACAAAGATATCGCTTCCGCCACCGTTAGGGACGATAAACCCGAAACCTTTTGTTTCATTAAAGAATTTTACTACTCCTTCTTGCATTGTATGATATTGAATTTATTAATATTAGTTACGAAGATAGGCATAATAATCTAAGTATCGATGGAATAACCGATTTATTTTTTTATCTGATCGGTTTCCTTTTCCGCCTTCCAATCATCACCAGGTATGTTTAATGCCGTCTAAACGTTCTTTTCTTCGCTTTCTTTGCATTCGTCTGATTAGGCACTTTCCCTTGCCCATTCCGTTTCGGTAGGGGCATAGCCACGAAATTGTCCTTTACCGGATAAGGATGGTCATTTCTAACCGGTATAGTAGCGTTAATTAAGTTGGCAATGGCCTGTAAGTAAGGCCTTTCTTCCAGGTCGCAGAATGAAATAGCCTTTCCGGTAGCTCCCGCCCTTCCTGTTCGGCCGATACGGTGTACATACGTCTCCGGCTCATTCGATAAATCAAAGTTGATCACATATTTCAATTCATCCACGTCAATACCCCTCGCCGCGATATCTGTAGCGATCAGCACTTTTAAACTACCCGACTTAAATCCGTTTAAAGCCCTTTGCCTTGCATTTTGCGATTTGTTTCCATGTATGGCCTCTGCCTGGATTTCCTGTTTTGCCAACGTTTTAACCAGGCGATCAGCACCATGTTTGGTACGGGTAAAAACGAGCACATGATCTTTAACGCTGCTTTTTAAAAGATAAACAAGTAACTTGGCTTTATTTTGTTTATCTACGGCATACACTTCCTGCATAATGGTTTCTGCCGTAGACGATACCGGAGTTACTTCAACCTGTAGCGGATTTTTTAAAATGGTATGGGCCAACTTTCCGATTTCGGAGGGCATGGTTGCTGAAAAGAACAAGGTTTGCTTTTTTGCCGGCAATAAGGATACGATCTTCTTGATATCGTGGATAAAGCCCATATCCAACATACGGTCGGCCTCATCCAATACAAAATGCGAAACCTGTTGCAAGCTGATGATACCTTGCCCGATCAGGTCCAACAGGCGGCCAGGAGTAGCCACCAGCACATCGATCCCTTTTTTTAGCGCATTAATTTGTGTCTGAATATTAACACCGCCAAAAACCACTTCATGCTTTAGCGGTAAAAATTGGCCATAAGCCCGAATACTTTCATTTATTTGAATCGCCAATTCGCGCGTTGGCGTTAAAATCAAGCTTTTGATTCCTTTTAGCTTTTCCGCAGGGTGTGTTAAATGCTGCAAGATCGGCAAGACAAATGCGGCAGTTTTTCCCGTACCGGTTTGGGCACAGGCAAGCAAATCCCTACCCGCTAATGCCGCAGGTATGGCTTGTTCTTGTATGGGGGTGGGTTGTTGATATCCTTCTTTCTCCAGTGCTTTTATGATAGGAGGGATAAGGTTAAGTTCGGTAAATAACAAAATAAAAAAATTAAAGGTATGCCTGCAAACGCCAGCGATACCCATCAGAACCATTTCTGATACGCTGCAAAAATACGATAATTTTTGGACAACAGCTAGTCTTACCGGAGGCCAAAGAAATAGCGGGTGGTATCAAAGCGCTACTTCTGATACCACCCGCTAGTAACAACCGGCTAAATTTATTGCTTACCGTATTTATATTGATAACGTTCAAACAACTGTTTATGCAAATTATCCAGGTTGATGTCCCTACCCAGGATAAATGCTTTCTCCAACTGATTTCCCTTCATGTCCAAAGCATCTCCGGTTGAGATAAAAAGGTTTGCATCTTTTCCTTGTTCGATACTTCCTGTACGCTTATCGATACCTAGGATTTTGGCCGTATTTAAGGTAATGGTAGCCAAAGCCTGTTCTTTATCCAGTCCAAATGCAGCTCCCGTACCTGCCATAAAAGGTAAATTGCGCTGCTGCCAAAATCCGTCCATGCCATAGGCCACCAAAACACCTGCATCCGTTAATAGTTTTGCCTGTTTATAGGGTAAATTTACATCATCATCCACATTACTCGGTAAGGAATGCGCCTGATGAATGATAACAGGTATTTGTTCTTCCTTCAGCAACGCACTCACCAGGTGCGCTTCAGCACCACCTACAATAACCGGCTTAATATGATAACGTTTAAACAATTGAACGGCCTCAATAATATCATTCTTCATATCAGCATGTACATAAACCTGCTCCGTGCCATCAAAAGCCTTGCGCATCGCTTCCAGTCGCGCGTTTACTTCTGCCGGTTCGCCTCCATCATGGTAAGACTTAGCGTCTCGGATAAAGGCCGCTAATTTGTTTTTTTCTTCCTGCACCCGTTGACGCTGTTCCTCGGGATCGCCTCTCCTGGAGCCAAAACCTCTACCAAAGCGAACAGCAGGCCAATGGATATGCACACCATCATCTGTTCGGTATGCGGCGTCCTCCCAGTTCCAGGCATCCAATTGTACTACCGAGGACCGACCCGAAATAAGTCCGCCATCCGGCGTGATCTGTGCCAGAAGAATACCGTTCGACCGCAATGTATTGATCACTTTCGAATCGGTATTATAAGCGATCAAGGCACGTACATGTGCATTGTTTTCACCAATTTCTTCATTATCCACCGTAGCCCTCACCGCTTCAATTTCCACCAAGCCGAGATTGGTGACCGGCGCAATAAAGCCAGGGTAAACATGTTTCCCCTGCGCGTTAATGGTTTGGCTTGCTGAAGGAGCTCCAGCGCTTGCTCCTACATAAACAATCTTTCCTTGATCAAAAACCACGGTACCGTTCGGAATCACTTCACCATTCCCCACGTGAATGGTTGCTCCCTGAATACTGATGGAGCCGCTTTGCGGCTTCGCCGGATAAATGGTAGGTTGGGCAATAGCCTTGAAGCACAGCAAAGCTATAAAAAGGCCCCCGAGCATATATTTTTTTAAGTTTATCATCTTTTTGCGCATGTTTAGGTATTAACGTTTCTCTACAACTTCGTTCACCAAGGCATCTTCCTCCAATGTTTCACATTCGTAAGCAACGACAGGTTGACTCCTTGCTTTCTGCGTAGCGCTTCCCTTTCCTTTCTCAGCCAATAACTTATTGATTAGCCGTGTTTTTTCCTGTTCAATTTGCTTACGCAATGTTACATCTTCATCCACATCCCAATATTTGATGCCGTCAACAAACGTCTTTTCCGCCCGGGCATAGATAGACAGCGGATCATCACTCCATACTACCACATCGGCATCTTTACCTGCTTTAAGGCTCCCTACCCGATTGTCAACATGCAATAATTTAGCGGGGTTCAAAGTAACCAGTTTCCATGCTTCTTCTTCCGTTAAACCGCCATATTTAAGGATTTTCCCGGCTTCCTGATTTAAACGGCGGGCCATTTCCGCATCATCCGAATTGATTGCCGTTACCACGCCTTGCTGTTCCATTAAATACGCGTTGTAGGGAATAGCATCCTGTACTTCCATTTTATATGCCCACCAATCGGCAAAAGTGCCGCCGCCGATCTGTCTTTCAGCCATTTTATCGGCAACCTTATACCCTTCAAGGATATGGGTAAACGTATTGATCTTAAAGCCCATGCTATCGGCTACATGCATCAGCATGTTGATCTCGGATTGCACATAAGAATGGCAGGTGATAAAGCGCTTATTATCCATAATCTCTACCAAGGCATCGAGCTCCAGATCACGACGAGTGGTACTATTTTTATCCGCTAGTTTTGCTTTGTACTCTTTTGCTCGGGTAAAGGCATCCACATACACCTGCTCGACCCCCATCCGGGTCTGCGGGAAGCGCACTCTTGCCACATCTCCCCAGTTACTCTGTTTGACGTTTTCGCCTAAAGCGAACTTGATAAAGCCGTCACTACCTTCGAATTTTAGTTCTTCTGGAGCTTTTCCCCATCGTAATTTAATAAGTTGTGTTTGGCCGCCTATCGCATTCGCCGATCCATGTAGAATATGAGAAGAGGTAACTCCACCGGCCAATTGCCGGTAAATATTCACATCTTCAGAATTGATCACATCGGCAATCCGAACTTCGGAAGTTACCGACTGTGTTCCCTCATTAATTCCATTGGAAGCCGCAATATGAGAATGTTCGTCGATAATCCCTGCAGTGACATGTTTGCCTGTTGCATCGATAACCTTTGCACCACCGGCAGCTAAATTCTTACCGATTGCCTTAATTTTCCCATCGGCTAATAACACATCTGTTCCCTCCAGGATGCCTTCCTCTTCGTTTGTCCATACTGTTGCATTTTTAAGCAATACGGCTTCAACCTTAGGCAGTTCGGCATGTCCGAAAGCGGTGAAAGGATAAATTATTTTTCCGATGTCGGCCGATGTTTTTTCGGAACTCTTTTTCCTGGCGGCAGGGGTATATGCTTTGGTATATGTAGCCACCCATACAGCAGTGCTGCCATCCGGTTTAATGAGGTCCCCCTTTAGCGTAAGGGGCTTTTCGCCTTCCAGGTAACCACTTACCCGATAGCTGCCCGCCGCACCTTTCGGGTTAAAACTTAAGGTATACAGGTCGCCGTCCCGATTCAGGTTTACCTTCGTTTTCAATGTATCACCCACCTTATGGATGGAAGCGTCATATTTCGTCGGCGCTCCCCCGATCGTTAGAACGGCATTACCGAAGCCTTCCACATCGACCTGGTATTCGCCCCGCATGTCGCCAATATCCAAACGATTGGCAATATATTGTTTTCCCTGCACCCAGTTTTCATAAATCGTATTTCCTTCTTTGAACAAGGAATCAGAAGTAATCAAAAAATTAGCCAACTTACCGGCTTCCAAAGTGCCCAGTTTATCCGAAACCCCCAACATCGTTGCAGGCATTTCAGTCAACGCTTTAAGAGCCTGGTCCTGAGAAAGGCCATATTGAATGGCTTTACGGAGGTTTGGCCAGAAATCGCGGACATTATCTAATCCGGCCGCTGTTAAGGCAAAAGGAATACCGGCTTTCGCTACAAAGCTGGGGTTTGCCGGTGCCATTTCCCAGTGTTTCAATTGAGCCAAAGATAGACGGCTTGCCGCTGCAGGATCTTCCACATCATAGGCTTTGGGGAAATTTAACGGTAGAATAAGGCTAGCACCCGTCGCTTTTACCTCAGCTATACGCTGATAATCGTTACCTCCTGTTTTGATGATATATTGCTTATGGAACTCTTTGGCGATTTTATCTGCGCGCAAGAGATTTAAGACATTATCTACTTCGAAAAATTGGGGCAAGGTTTGAAGGTGATTAAAGGCCTCCAAAGAAAGATTATATTCCTTCTGCTGTTTACCATACCATTCGGCATCATAATAGGTCTGGCGCAAAAGTGCAATACTACCCATCAACGACGAGGGGTACGATGTTTTCGCAGTCCCTTTATCGAAGGAATACTGTGCTCCCGACTCCGGTTTGATAATCGACTCATTGGCTGGTTCCTCTGTTAAGGTAGTCAATAAACTACTTCCCCGGGCAATTCCATCCTGAACGATAGCTTGCACGGCACCAAAGCCCACTTTTTTTAGTTGATTTGCATTTTTTTCATCCGGATTGAACAACGTAATCGCACGTGTCTCTGGCCTGATTGCTTCATTCCAAGCATAAGGACCTTTTTTGGTTGTCGTTAATACCGGTGTGCTCCGTCCAAAAGAACGGCTTCCTTTATCTGTAGGCAGTCCATAGGAAGAGAACACATCAATAAGGGAAGGATAAATAAACTTACCTTCCAGATTAATTTCTGCGTAACCTTGAGGTACTTTAGTACCTTTACCCACCGATTCGATGGTTTGGCCGTTAACCAATAAGGTTCCGTTTTGAATGATTTGCCCGGCCTTTACAACAATGGTGGCATTGGTAAAGGCGAATTTTCCTGGTCGTTTATCATGCGATCCGTTAACCGGAAAAGTTTCCTGGCCAAAAGACCATAAAACAGCACAGCATAACAAACAAAAGAGTAAGATTTTCCGCATATGTAATGGTTTAATTTTACACTAAAATAGATTTTATTCTGATATAAAACCCAAAAAAGGCCTTTTTCTTTATAAATTTTACACAAATGCCCGTCATTTTATTATTTTTATTTTAAAAAGCACGTATTTCTACTGTAAGAACAACCATTTATGTCGCACACTCCTCTACAATCGGTTCATCATATTGCCATTATTTGCTCAAATTATGAACGATCCAAACATTTTTATACAGAAATTTTGGGCTTATCCATTATTCGCGAAGTCTACCGAAAAGAAAGGGACTCCTATAAGCTAGATTTAGCAGTAAATGGCCAATATAGTATTGAGCTCTTTTCTTTTCCCAATCCTCCAGCAAGACCAAGCAGGCCGGAGGCTTGCGGCTTACGCCATTTAGCTTTTGCGGTAAACGATCTGGTCTTAGCCCTTTCAGCCTTAGAGGAAGCGGGTATTGCCTGCGAACCGATCAGGACAGATGAATTTACACAAAAACGCTTTACTTTTTTTCAGGATCCGGATGGTTTACCAATCGAGCTGTATGAGGTTTAACACAAAATCAACAATAAAAAATGATTAAAACACCTGGAATTTAGGATTGTTATCACGATATATCTTTTCGATGCTATTTAAATTTGACTCAAAATCATCAGATCATGGCTTCCATTATAGAAGGTTTCAAACGAGATGTTAAACATTGGTGGATTTTTATGCTCATTGGCATACTGTTACTTTTGGCCGGTTTTTATGCCTTTTCCAATCCCTTAGCCAGCTATTTGGGTTTGGCCGTATTTTTCGGTTTCTTGATCCTCTTTAATGGTATCATGGAGCTTTCGTTTGCTTTAAGCAATCGTCGCCGTCTTTATCATTGGGGCTGGACCTTCGCCGCCGGTTTATTCGATTCCATACTGGGCATCATCCTGCTGGTATATCCGGCCATCTCCATTAATGTGTTTCCATTTATTTTAGGTTTTTACCTTTTACTCCTAGGGGCTTCACTCGGAAGTTATGCCTTTCAACTGCATGCTTTATCGATCAAAGGCTGGGCCTGGATTTTGTTAGGAGGAATGCTCACCATCATTTTCGCCCTTAGTATGATTTTCAACCCACTTATCGGTGTCGTTACCATCGTAGGTTGGACGGCCTTCGGCTTCATCATCGGAGGAGTTTTTAACATCCTTTTTTCTTTAAAGTTGAAAAAGATTAACGATCATTTGACTTAATTTTCAGGAAGAAGTCTTAACTTTAAAGCAGGAAAACAACAATAAGTAATCCCTAAAATTAAAATAATCATGACACAAGTAAAAACGCTAAAGGCTGATATAGGCATCTCTGAGGCAGATCGCCAAGCTGTAGCTACGATTCTAAACCGTATACTGGCTAACGAATACGTATTATACACCAAGACCCGTAAATTTCATTGGAACGTAGAAGGTATTCATTTTCATGACCTTCACCTATTCTTTGAAAGCCAATACAAAGAATTGGCTGAAATGATGGATGAAGTAGCGGAAAGGGTACGCAAAATCGGACATTATGCATTGGGCACCCTGCAGCAATTTTTAAAAGAGACCGATCTTTTGGAACATATCGATGACGGATCGTCCTCTACCCTCATGATCGAAGTGTTGTTGGATGATCACCAAACCATCATCAAGGAAATCCGGAAGGTGATCGACTCGGTACAGGGAGAATACAATGATGCTGGAACAGCCGATTTCTTAACGGGGTTGATGGAACAGCATGAAGGCATGGCATGGATGTTAAGGTCTATGTTACACTAAATGGCTTGCATTACGATCATATCAAACCCCTGTTTATCATCAACTTTTATCAAGAAAAGTTGATGATAAACAGGGGTTTAATTAATGGACTGGCAAACAGCCCAGGGCTAAGCGCTAAAACTAACGGCTATTCATACAACTTTAAGCGGTTTCTTAACTCCGCTATTTCAGCGCGCATCCGGTTGATCTTGTTCAACAAATGCTGCATAACTTCCATACCTTCCATATTGACTTGTAACTCGTAGTGCCAACGCCGATAACGTTCCAGCACATGCAGTTGTTCTTCATTTACATAATATTCATCGGAAAGTGTAATCAGTTCAATTAAGCCTTCCCGCTCAAGCGTATAAACGAAGTCGGGTTCGATTTCGCAGTTAGCGCAATACTCACTCAGCAATATTAATGTTTCTTCCATGTTCACAACCTTAGTGGCCTCCCCTATTTTTTGTCGGCCAATTGTTTAAATAATTTTTTTTCTTCTTCCGATAGACCGGTAGGTAACTGTACGTTTAAGGTAATGATCAAGTCGCCAAAGCTACCCTCTTTTTTATATACCGGAAAGCCCTTCCCTTTCAACCGTACCTTGGTACCATTTTGAGTTTCGGGCTTTATCTTCAATTTAACTTTTCCCGTAAGTGTGTTCACCAAGACTTCGCCGCCTAACACCGCCGTATAAAGATCAATTTGCTGGTTGAGGTAAAGATCATCCTTTAAGCGTTTGAATTCCGGATCATCGGCAATAACAAAAGTAATGTACAGGTCGCCAGCCGGCCCGCGGTTAATTCCGGCACCACCCTGACCTTTGAGCCGGATTTCCTGCCCGGATTCTACACCGGCCGGAATCGTAATCCGTAAGTTTTTTCCGTTTACCTGTAACGTCCGTTTATGTGTTTCGGCCGCTTCCCGCAAAGTCAGGTGCAGCTCGGCGTGGTAATCTTGCCCCTTGAATCCTGTTCTTCTTCTACTACCGCTGTCATTTCCAAACATCGAAGCAAAAAAATCAGAGAAATCGTCCGAAGAAAAGCCACCCGTGCTTCCTGAAAAGGCATCGCCAAACGGACTTCCACCTTGATAGGCTTCACCAGCGTGTTGCCGCTGTTCATTTGCATGTTTCCAGTTTTCGCCAAATTGATCGTATTTCTTCCTTTTCTCGGGGTCACTCAATACTTCATTCGCTTCATTTAGTTGTTGAAACCGTTGATGCGCCTCCTTGTCGTCGGGATTCAAATCCGGATGCAGCTTTCGCGCCAACTTGCGATACGCCTTCTTGATATCTTCCTGGGAAGCGTTTTTATCAACTCCTAAAACCTGGTAGTAATCGATAAATGCCATAAATATGTTGTTAAATCTGAACTCCTCGCAGAACTTGCTTATTAAGACAAATAAATTTAGTAAATGTTAGCCGGATACGCAATTTACCTTTATTGCATATCCAATCCAATTTCTCTAAGTTTGTAGGCATGTCTTTATGTATCACTTCGCTTAATTCGGGCAGTAACGGAAACTGTTACTATATAGGGAACCAAAACGAAGCCGTCTTGATCGATGCGGGCATTTCGTGCAGAGAAATTGAGAAGCGCATGGCACGTCTTGGTCTAAGTATGAATCGCATTAAGGCCGTTTTCATTTCGCATGAACACAGTGATCACATCAAAGGACTTTATCGGCTGGCAACGAAATATGGTTTACCGGTTTATATCAGCAAGCCTACCCTCCTCGCATCGCGCCTATCCTTTCCCTATAGTCCGGTTATCCATTTTGATTCGTCCAACCCCATTCTTATTGGCAGCCTACAGGTTAGGCCATTTAACAAATACCATGATGCGGCCGACCCTTATAGTTTTATGATCGAAGAAGAAGGGGTAAAAATCGGCGTTTTTACCGATATCGGTCGGGTTTGCGAACAGATTACCTATTATTTCGCACAATGTCATGCCGTATTTTTGGAAAGCAATTACGATGAAGAATTGTTAGCCAATGGCCGCTATCCTTATTTTTTGAAAAACAGAATCAGCGGAGGTCATGGCCATTTATCCAACAGACAGGCACTTGAACTATTTCTAACCTGTCGGGCGAGTCATTTGCATTATCTACTACTATCCCATTTATCCAAAGACAACAACCGTCCCGATCTGGTGGCCAAACTCTTTGCTCCCCATGCCGGGGATACACAGATCATCGTGACTTCGCGGGAAGAAGAAACGCCGGTATATGTTGTTGATCATTTGTGGCCACAGCAAAGCTTTTCTACGCATTCTCAAGGCTATTGAATAAGGCCTCTAAAGTCCGTCACCAAACTTAAAGAACGTATTAACCGTAACGGGAAGCTTCCCTGAAGGAACCAGGCTTTTCGTCCATACCTTTGCCGCCGCCTTCTGTAAGTTTACATCATTTTGATAACCAACCAAGATTGCACCGGCTTGTTCTATTCCAGGAAATGTAGCCATCGTATAAGGATTAGCAAGAACCGTAAATAAGGCTTGTTTAGCCGCCAGCTCGCTCACAAACAGATGAACGTCCTGATTATAATTCAATTTACTTTGCGGCCTTAACCGCGAATCATGCAGGGCAACAATAACCTGATCATAGGATGCCAACTCCTTACTAACCTGCGCAATCTCAGATACCGACGCATTGGCCGACAGCACAAAAGCTAAGCTATGTTTAAAATAAGCCTGCAACTCCTGCTGGAATGGCGTAATCCCGCTTACACCGATGCTGACAATGGCCGTTTTCTTGGATGGGTCCAAGGCTTTAACACGGTCATTTCCTTTTAACAAGGTTACCGCCGCGTCGGCCAATCGCTGATTCAGTGCCAGGGCCGCCTCATTATTCAAGTCCGCAATCAGGCCATCGGTAGGTACCGGTTGCCATCTATCCAATTGCAACCAATATTTCGCAGCCAGTACTTTTTTTACCCGTTGATCCAATTCTTCCCGATCGACCCGCTTCTTACGAACGGCCTTTCTGACTTTTTTAATGGCACGCTTGCTATTTTGCGAAAGCTCCAGCACATCGTTTCCTGCTATAATTGCCCGAACATCGGCTTCTCCATCTTTAAAATACTTGACCACCCCGTTCATTCCCATGGCGTCGGTAAAAATGAGCCCCCTAAACCCCAATTGTTTTTTGAGGATATCCGTAATAATCGCACGGGATAGCGAAGAAGGCAAATGAGCGGTAGTATCGAGCGCCGGTATATTCATATGAGCAACCATCACACCCGGAGCCCCTTCGGCTATCAACTGCTTGAAGGGGTACATTTCCAGATTTTCCAACCGATCACGGGTAAAATTCAACTGAGGCAGATCCTTGTGCGAGTCGACATCCGTATCCCCATGCCCGGGGAAATGTTTCAACGTGGTTAAAATTCCGCCGTCTACCATTCCCTTCATATAGGCGGCTCCTTTACGGGCTACATTTTCTTTATTTTCACCGAACGACCGGAAATTGATTACCGGGTTATTGGGATTGTTGTTCACGTCAACATCAGGAGCAAAATTGATATTCAAGCCCAGCCGCTTAAACTGTTTCGCCACTTCTTGTCCCATCTCGTAGAGTATTTGTTCATCCCGGATCGCACCCAAAGTCATCTGATAAGGGAAAGACACCGTCGAATCGGCTAAGCGCATCCCCAAACCCCATTCGCCATCCAAAGCCATAAACAACGGAACTTTGGCCAACGCCTGGTACCTGTTGATGAGTTCCGCATGACGTACCGGTCCGCCCTGAAATAACACAACGCCTCCAAGCTTTTCCTTTCTGATTACTTTAGCCACCGAATCGATATACTCCTCACCCAGATTGGTATGTGCCCTGACCATAAAAAGCTGTGCGATTCTTTCTTTCTTATTGAGTTTATGAAAAACGGAATCTACCCAATCATGCTGTTGATTAATAAAATCAGTAAAAGAAGGGTTTTGTTGCGCAAATGAAATAGATAAGTGAAAAAAAGTAAAACACAGGCTAATAAGTAAAGGTCTGGCCACCATGGTCATCAAATTTGAGTTATTTTACAATAATACGCAAATTAAGTGTTTATGCAATATTTTTATTAAAACCAGCAACAACACTCACCTATTGTGCACCGTCCCCAAATTTAAAAAAGGCATTAATGGTTACCGGTAGGCGGCCTTTGGGCTGAAGTTGCTGGAGCAAAACCTCGGCTACGGCACGTTGGGTGGTTTCGGCGTTTTGATAGGCCATCAAAATCGTTTTCGCTTGTTCTACACCCGGCAAACCAGCCAAGGTATAAGGATTAGCAAAAACGGCAAAAATACTGTTCATATTGGCCAATTCGTTAATAAAAAGCCGTATGGTGCCGCTGTAATTTATTTTGCTCTGCGGACTTTTCCGATTGTCATGCAAAGCGACGATAATTTGGTCGTAACGCAGTAATTCGACCGAAACCTTGGCTACATCATTTGGCATAGCATCGGCAGACAGCACAAAGTTCGTCGCATTATCAAAACGTTCTTGCAAAATATTTTGAATAGGGGTGATGGTCGAAGCGCCGACGCTGATGATGGCGGTCTTTTTGGTATAATCCAACTCTCTGATCAAACTGTCATTTTTCAGCGAAGTAATCGCGGCGTCGGCCAAACGTTGGTTCAGCCATTGCGCGCTCTGCTGATTCAAATCTGCATGGAGCCGGTATAGATCAATGGGTTTCCGTTTATCCAGGCCGAGCCAAAGTTTCGCGGCCAGGATTTTCTTTACCCGGCCATCGATCTCCTGTTGGCTGATCCGCTTATTTCGAATCGCTTCCTGAATATTACGGATCGCCCTTTTGGTGTTTTGCGACAATTCGAGCACGTCGTTCCCGGCCAGGACGGCCCGGATATCGGCTTCTCCGTTTTTAAAGTATTTAACGACTCCATTCATATCCATGGCATCGGTAAACACCAAACCTTTAAATCCCAGTTTTTTCTTTAATAAGCCATTTACCACATTCGGCGACAACGAAGAAGGTAACCGGGGTGTATTATCTAGTGCCGGTATCTGCATATGGGCTACCATAACCCCAGATGCGCCTTGGGCAATCAGGGCCTTAAAAGGATAGAGTTCCAAGGAATCCAATCGGCCAGCTGTAAAATTCAATCGGGGAAGATCCCGATGCGAATCCACATCCGTATCGCCATGCCCCGGGAAATGCTTAAGTGTTACGAGCAACCCTTCATCCATTAAGCCCCGCATATAAGCAGCACCTTTACGGGCTACGTTTTCCTTATTTTCTCCAAAAGACCGAAAGTTAATCACAGGGTTCCGGGCATTATTGTTGATATCGACTACCGGCGCAAAATTGACCGTTAAACCTAAACGTTTAAAATCCCGTCCGATTTGCCTTCCCATTTGATAAAGCAGCGACTCGTCCTGTATGGCGCCAAGTGTCATCTGATAGGGGTAGGAAATGGTAGAATCTAACCGCATACCTAAACCCCATTCGCCATCCAAGGCGACCAATAAAGGCACTTTAGATAAAGCCTGATAACGGTTGATCACCGCGGCGTGACGTCTTGGGCCGCCCTGAAAAAGCACAATCCCTCCCAATTTTTCATCGGCCAAAACCCTAGCTACCGAATCGATATGCGCCTGCCCCAAATTGGTATGTACGCGTACCAAAAACAATTGGGCAATTCGTTCTGCCGGACTTAATTGACGAAAAACGGAATCGACCCAAACATGAGTGCTTTGCACAAAGGTGATGAAGTCCTGCTTTCCTTGTCCGAACAAGGATTGCCCCCAAACGGTTAAGATAAAGAAGAAAAAATACTTAGCCATGTATAATCCGACAAACAAAGATAATACCTAAAGCTAAGCATTGTAGAAATGGATATGTATTTATTCCGGGTTTTCTTTATTCAAAGTATCGTGCCGGTCTCTAAAGAGCACGAGCAACAATGCCGCTAAAATGACAATACTGACCCAAACGGCCTGGTAAGGATTTAATACGTCTTCAGCAAGGTTCCTAAATACCAGGGCCATCACGATAACCGGTAGCTGCAAGATACAGGCCGCCTTTACATAAGAACCGGTAAATAAGGCAATGGCCCCAAACAAATGCCCAACAATAATGAGATGTACTACGATACTTAATAATAAAGCGACAGGCAGCGAGCTGTTGGTCATGATCTCCGTAAAGGTGTGGATATTTTCAATAAATTCAATCCCTTTCCAAAGCATGACCAGCGCCAGTCCAATGCGTACTATTTCCAGCCAAAGCGGATGTTGCCGCCCACTCTTCTGTGTAACATGATGAGAAAGCATAATCTGTAGATTTTAAAGTTTATAATTCTGTTAGTAATAATAAAGTTACTAAATTCCTTTAAAATAACAAAGCATTCCCTGAATAGTTTCGCATGGTTTCTTAACGGTATTTATAGGTTAAAATCGCTGATTAGTTAACCTATTATTTCCCATCACCTTAAATCCACCGCATGATCTGCTGCTGTTTCCATGCCGTTCCAAACTTTTACGGCAGTCCAGGGCTGATCTGCATCCTGCCAAAAGGGATCGGTTTCAGGAAGGCCCAAGGGAAGCAATAAGGTACTGCATAAATATAAGCTCCCGGTGGTAATATACACATCGGCCAACTGCTCTTGTCTTCCATAGATACCTATATTCAACCACCCCTCGGCCGAGAAGGTACCAGGGGCTTCGCTGGTCTTTTTCAAGACCGCGGTAAGTGCCCCCCTAACCTGCGCAGGCGTAAGGCTTTCCGGCAGGCGTTTGCGTAAAGCCATATCCGCCAAATGATGAAAAGCACCGCCTCGATACACAATAGAACGACCGGTTATCGGATAAGAACCATCCGTATTAATTAAACGTTCCTGGATTTCGGCATAGCGTTTACTGATCCGATCAAACTTCTGGCCGAATGCCCTGGCGATACCACTCTTTTGCTGCGTGATTTCTAAGATGGCCTGCAGGTAGGGCTGGATCACAAAGCTGTTGTAATAATCCATATGGAAATGCATCCCATCCGAAAATAAACCATCTCCCACATACCAATGTTCGGCAAATTCCCTCAAGCCATATTCAATGCGCACAGGATCATAGGGCATATCATAGCGAAGAAAAAAAGCTTCGATCATCGTTGAAAATAAAATCCAGTTGCTATAGCCCGGAACCGTACGGCGTGTTACCAACAACGCATTTTTCACATTCTCCCGCACCGCCATACCCAAATGGTTCCATAACCAGGGGGCCCTTACGAGCGCTAAGGCAAAAAAAGAAGCGTCAACCAAAGGCTGACCGCCCTCCCATAACAGATAATCTTTCGCCTTCGGATCGACAGCATTGGCTATGGCTTTAAGTGCCCATTTCCGATATTTTTCCCGAAGCGCAACTTCCTTTGGATTGCCGCCTTCTAAATTTAACCAAGGCGCTATACCGCATAGCGTACGGCCAAAAGCCTCCAGATAGGCCACTTTCTTTCGATGTTCAGGGTTATCAATACGCGCTGAAAGTTTAACAGGCATTTTTGCTTTTAGCTGATCGGCAGCCAAATTTCCCAAAACAGGTGCCGCAAGTTTATCTAAGTAGTTAAGCCACTGCTCTCTCACTGAAGTGGAACCTTGGGCAAAGCTTGCCGTGCTTAACAAAAGCACAACGAACAGGCTTATGCTACAGGTGGTAAATAATTTATTGATGAATATGATCTTCTTCATTAATGCTATATTTTCCAATTGGCCGGCAACTGATATCCGTTATGATATGGTGCGGCCAACAGGGCATCCGCATCCGGATCATTAAATCGGCCCTTCGCCTCATCCCAATAAATTTTCTTTCCGGTACGGTAGGCAATGTTGCCCATTTGCGCAAAAATAGCGATATGTGCCCCCGCTTCAATAGGTGCATTGAGCGACGATTTATCCCTGCTTTTTACGGCTTCAATAAAATTAGCGGTATGCAGAACCAGGCCATCGTCCACCCGTTTTTGTAAAGGCACTGCGGTCATTCTGTCGCCCTCCGGAATCACTTCCCAGCCTTCACGGTCGACCACCAATGTACCATAGTTTCCAATAAAGGCTACGCCATGGTTTCTTCCATAAGGCCCTCCGTCAATACCGTTGGCATGTTCCCACTGGATATTAAAGTCGTCAAACTCGTATACCGTAGTTAAGGTATCGGGTGTTTCAGCGGCATCGTCCGGATAAGCGAATTTTCCCCCTGCGGCCATAATCGACCTTGGTGTTGTTGCCTTCATGCCCTGTAAGGCATAATCCAACATATGCACTCCCCAATCGGTCATGAGCCCTCCGGCATAATCCCAAAACCAACGAAATTCAAAATGAAAGCGGTTCGGATTAAAAGGCCGCTTCAGTGCCGGCCCTAACCAGAGGTCGTAATTCACGCCGGGCGGCACCGGCGCATCCGGCTTCACCGGAATGCTTTTCATCCATCCTTGGTAAGCCCAAGCCTTTACCAAGCGTATCTTACCCAGTTTACCCGAATGGACAAACGCTACCGCATCCTTAAAATGCTTTTGGCTACGTTGCCATTGCCCAACTTGCACGATGCGATCATATTTTTTTGCCGCAGCCACCATGGCATGACATTCGGCAATGGAATTACCCAACGGCTTTTCCACATAGACGTCCTTTCCGGCCTTGCAGGCCTCAACAGCAATTAGGCAATGCCAATGATCAGGAGTACCGATAATAACAGCATCGATGTTTTCATCGGTCAACAATGCTTTGTAATTACCATAGGTCTTTACCTGTATCCCCTTTTCTGCCAATTCCTTCGTTCGTTTTTCCAATACATTCTTATCCACATCACACAATGCCACACACTGTACATCAGGATGTTGCATCATGCCATTTAAATCAGACCACCCCATACCGTTAATACCGATTGCTCCCACGTTAACTTTTTGCTGTCGGTGCGATGCCGCACTTAAATTTGGAAAGGAAGAAGATAGCCCCGCAAGGACGGCCATGGCACTAGACTGCTGAATGAATTTTCGCCTTGATCTGTTCATAAAAGGTTATATTATTTTTATAATTGATATTGCATTGAAGTATAACCAAAAGTAGCACTTTTCCCGGGGAATGCCAACGTTTTCAATATTAAAAGTTACGTTGGTTACATAACGAGCAGAACAAGGAGCTTTTTTATCCTTTACTTACTTTTTCCTTATAAAAGAACGCTTACATTGACTATTTCTTTTGATATACCCGCACATAGTCCACCGCATAGCGGTTCGGAAACTTCGTATCGCCCAGTTTTCCCCCATTGATTCCACCCATTGCTAAATTCAACAAGATATAATGCGGCTGCTTAAAAGGATTAAAGCCTGTGCCATCCTTGTTCACGAGCTTAGCTAAGGTTACTTTGTTTAAGAGCTCATCATCGACATATAGGGCAATTTCTTTTTCATCCCAATCCATTCGCCATACATGGAACTTCTTAGCCCATTCTTTCCCTCCCAATGCTGCTACGGCCTTGGTATTACTGTACCACTCTGCCTTGTACGGCTCTCTGGTACCACAAGCAATATTGGCGAGTATCTTTCCTTTATAATATTCCATAATATCGATTTCGCCATTGGATGGCCAAGGCTTATCTACACCAAGTGTCCAGAACGCAGGCCATAAACCACTGCTGATATCGATGCGGGCACGCATAACAAAGCGGCCGTATTGCCAGCTGTGCAACCCTGCAGTATTCAGTGAGGACGAAGTATAATGGATCTCCTTTCGATTTTTGCTCCAGTGATTGCTTGTGGAATCATATTTGGGGTTCAGCTTATCTTCTTTTCGGGCTTCTATGATCAATAAACCATGCTTGCAATAGGCATTATCTTCCTGATACCATTGCAGCTCTTCATTGCGAACGAAGCCTTTTTCAAGGACCCAATTTGTAGGATCGGGTGCTCCATCACGATTAAACTCATCCGCCCAAACCAAGCGGTACCCCTCTTTTTTATAAGCTTCTTCTTGAATACCCGCTGGCAGGTATGTCGCTCCGGTAAGCGACAAGGGGAAGAGTACAAGTATTACAAACTTTTTCATCATCTTAGCATCAATAAAACCAACTATTCTTCTGCTGATAACAGCTTGATAGTATAACCGTAACTATACTGTTTATCCAATAAACGGTAGGGATCATGTACCTGCCTCCCCCAACTATCATCGCCTCCTACTCCACGCTGCTTAAGATCCACCTGCAAAATCACGCGATCGCTATGCAAGATATCCGTTGTATGTTGTTGCTTTTTGGTAAGGCCAGGATCTAGGTCTTCCGTACGCACATCAAGTGCAGAAAACGAAAGAGCTTGTTCACCCTCAATACGAAGGCCATTGCCCTGTTCGTCCCGCAATTCCAGCCAGCGGGTATCGGTGTGATAGCCATTTTCCTGTGGACGGATATAGGCTTCTGTATATTGATCTTTAACTGCGCCCTGATAAATGCCTAGAAAACTCGCGGCATGCCTGTCCTGATAATTTTCCCAAGGGCCTCTCCCATAATAGCTCAACATGCCATATGTACCGGGCAGCTCCATACGCATGCCAAAGCGAGGAAGTTCCGGCAAAACCTTTCCCGCTAAATCGATAGATGCATCGACCTTGATAATTCCGTTCGGCTGGATTAGGTAACTTACCTGGTAAGGAACTTGAATATCCTGCAGCATATAAGAAACCTTTATCGGTAGGCCCTTCGCCGTCTGTTCACCAACTTCCACATCCTTCACTTGCTTATTGATATGCGCGGTACGCCACACACCGGCATAAGCAGGGAAACCATTACCAAAATCGTTATCCGTTGGTGCACGCCAAAAATAAGGGCTAGGATAAGCTTGGAGTATCCGTTTACCTTTGATAGTGAGATTCCGGATATCTCCAGACTGCAGGTCAATACGTCCTTGAACAGTTCCCGTAACAAAGGTAAGCCCCCTTTCGTCCCTTTTTATTTTCAAATCTCCCGTTGCTGCCTGCTTTTTTTGCTTAAAGTAATCACCGTCAACAAGAACGAGCTGGTCGGAAGCAATTTCGTAATCAGCAGGCAACAAATTCTCAGCCTTTTTCGTATACGTATATAGATTTAAGTTATATTCAACTCCAGGTTCAGCTGCTAAAGACGGTAAAGGCAAAACGGTGTCTTTTTCCTGATGCGGCCCCAATTCCAGCTCAAAAGTTCCCTCTTTTAGTTTTTCGCCATTTTTTAACAAAATCCATTTGAAAGCATATTGATCGAGGTTTGTAAAATCAAATCGATTCACTACATGGATTAAACGCCCTTTTCCCTCCTTTTTCGAAAAAGCCACGTTTTGATAAAAATGTTTTACTTCATATAAGCCGGGATGCGGAGTCTCCCGGTCGGGTGAGATTACTCCGTTTAACACAAAATTTTCATCGTTATGAAATTTAAAGCTCCCCAAATCACCTCCATAAGCATAAAACCGATTGCCATACCCGTCGTCGGTCGCAATACCTTGATCTGCCCAATCCCAAATAAAGCCGCCTTGCATATGCGGATGTGCATAAATTAAATCCCAATATTCGTTAAAATTACCGGTACTATTCCCCATGGCATGTGCATATTCACACATTATATAAGGCCTTACTTTATCCTTCGCCTCTGCATATTTGCGCATATTGCCCATGCTAGGGTACATCGGTGCAACAATATCTGTATTTTCATCCTCCCCTGCTTGTTCAAACATCACCGGTCGGCCAGCGTCCTGTTGTTTTAACCACTTGTAGGCTTCATGGAAAACCGGCCCATTCCCACATTCGTTCCCCATCGACCAGCAGACAATGGAAGGATGATTTTTGTCGCGCTGGAACATACGGTTGATCCGATCCAGATGCGCGGGAGCCCATTCCGGAAGGTAGGCGGGATGCTTGCTTTTATCGAACCAACCCTGCCATTCTGCTCCCATCCCGTGGGTTTCGATATTCGCCTCATCCACCAGATAAAGGCCATACTGATCGCAAAGTTTATACCACAGCGGATTATTTGGATAATGACTTAGCCGAACAGCATTAATATTGAAGCGCTTCATCATTTCAATATCTTTCAACATATCTGCTTTTGAGATGACATGCCCTGTTTTTGGATTATGTTCGTGCTTATTTACTCCCTTCATTTTTACGGGAATGCCGTTGACCATCAATTGTGCATCCTTTATTTCTATTTTTCGAAAACCTACCGGCACATCAGTAATACCCAATATTTCATCCTTATGCCCCGTTAAAGTCATCAAAAAATGATAGAGGTTTGGCGTTTCCGCATTCCATTTATGCACTTGTTTTACCGTCGTTTTTAACGAAATAAGACTATCCCCTTTCAAAGAGAAGCTTTGGGCATATTGCGTTTTCCCCGCCTGATCCAATAATTCCACTTTCAGCGTCTTCGCTATATTTTCCTTTCCAAATTTCCGCATGTTTATGGTAGCCGACAGCATGCCATTCTGGTACCGCTTGTCCAAATCCGCCCGAATGAAATAATCCCAAATACTGTGCTTAGGATAGGCTTGTAAATAAACGTCACGTTCTATGCCTGTTAAGCGCCACATATCTTGATCTTCCAGATAACTGCCGTCATGCCATCTGATAACCTGTACTGCCAAGGTATTCTTGCCCGATTTCAGCAAGCTGGTGATATTAAACTCAGCCGGGGTCTTAGCCGCTTTGCTCATACCCGCTTTTTGCCCGTTAACATAAACGAGGGCATAACCACTAATGGAACCGAAATGTAAAATAACTTCTTTATCAGCCCATCCTTTTGGAAGTTCAAAATCCCTCCTGTAAGTTCCCACCGGATTATAGTTGTTGTTTACAAACGGTGGATTCGCTGGAAAGGGATACCTTACATTGGTATAAATCGGGATACCAAAACCTTGCAATTCCCAGTTAGATGGAACAGTGATGGCAGACCATCCGTTATCCTTAAAATCCTGTTTATAAAAATCCAAAGGCCGGTCAGCTGGTTTATCAACGTAATTAAACTTCCATGTCCCATTGAGCGAACGGTAATAGGGCGACTGGTCATAAATATCCTCTAGCGCTTTCGTGCGATCATCATAAAACATAAAAGTGGGATGCGGCTGTTCCTTATGCCAATCCAATGCAGATGGATCTTCCCATGGATTCGGTCCAGGTTGTGCATAAAGGCCTATCACGCAAAGAAAGTTAATGAGTATACAAAAAAGTTTAGTCATATATTTCGCAATTTTATTGGTTATTCCAAACTTAGATAAACCAGCTATTTACAGGGAAAATTCTGATTTAACAACCTAAAATTTATTTTTTGTTTCCTAGCGGTATAATTCTAAAATGGTAAGCATAATTTTGATAGGGCAGCTGGTATTTTTTCATTGGCCATGCACCCCAGCTATTAATTCCGCCCACACCCATTTGCTTGAGATCAATATGCAACTGCGTAATAGGCCGCATCTTTAAATCCGCCGCATGGCGTTGGTGACGTTTCTCGCCATCATCCAGATCTTCATCCAACAAATGAAGGGCACTCATGCTCAACAGACTGTCAACCGCCATGATTTTTAATCCATACCCTTTAGCATCCCGTACCTCCCACCACCGGACCCCCGTTTTATTCCCTGTTTCCTGCGGAATCACATAATGAAAATACTGATCGGCTACGCTTTGCTCATAAATTCCCACAAAGGAAGCTTCCCGACGATCCATATAATTCTCATGAGGCCCGCGACCATAATAACGGATTCTGTCAAAACCTTCCGGTAATATCCATCGCATGCCAAAGCGCGGCAATACGGGAATATGATTGCTGGTATCGACAGTTAATTGCTGTCCGACTTCCATCTCGCCGTTTCCATTAATGATATATTGCAAGGATAACTGTGCCTTCACATCGGGCAGGTTATATTTACTTTCTACTTGTACTCCTTGCGCCGATTTTTTATACGTGAAGTCAATTAAGTTTCCCGAAGCAAAGGGATCCCGCCAAACACCCAAAGCCTTTTGTATCTTTGCCCCCCAATCGTTCTCATTAGGGGCTCGCCAGAAAGAAGGCTTCCAGCCATGCGCTTGATCCAAAAACTCCTGACCATCTACTTGATACGATACCAGCAATCCTTTTTGTTTATCAAAAACTAAGCGTATACCTTTTTTATTATCAATTACCAGCTGATCCGTTCTATCCGAAATATCCAAAGACATCTTGATAGGGGAAAGGGGTACGCTTTTCCATTGCCCGCCCAAATATAATTGTTCGGCAGCAATCACATGGCCTGCAGGAACCAAAGGTTCAGCTTGTTTCAATTCATACGAAACATTTAAAAACTGCTCGCCTGCATCGACCCGTTTAACCGCTAAAGGAATAAAGGCCGTATCTTGCGGAGCAACCTTCAGATTTTGTACGACTCCCTCTTGGGTTACCTTCCCATTGACCATCAATTGCCACTTCATACGGACGTTGCTTAAATCGGTAAAAAAGCGTTCATTGTATACCTTTACTCCCTTAGCATCCCATTTGGTATGGATATCCTGATACAGTTTCTTCATCTCCCAAGCATGCGGATACGGCGTCCGATTAGCGTAAAAGATGCCCTTTGCCGCATAGTTCCATCCGGTTATGGCTTCCTTCGGCTCGTAATCTCCTCCATAAGTATATACCGTATCGCCTTTGTCGTTAACCCGTTGAAAGCATTGGTCAACGAAATCCCAGATATAACCACCCTGAAAATGCTTCCGGTTGTTGCGGATAACGGCCCAGTAATCGCTGAAATTGCCGAGGGAATTTCCCATGGCGTGCGCATACTCACAAAGGATAAAAGGTCGTTCGGGGGATGGGTTGTTCGCAACATAGGCCTTCATCGCATCGGGTGAAGAATACATCGGATCGATGATATCGGAGTTCCATTCCCACTTTAGTGTTGTATAATCGGCTACCGCCCGTTCATATTGCACCGGACGTGTCGTATCATGATCTTTGATCCACAGGTAGCTGCGGTAAAAATTATAGCCATTACCGGCCTCATTTCCTAAGCTCCAAATGATCACGGAAGGGCGGTTTTTATCCCGCTCTACCATGCGCTTCACCCGTTCCACATGGGCCTTCTCCCAAGTGGGACGATTGGCCATGGTGCGTGTAATGTCGTATCCCATTCCATGCGATTCAATATTTGCCTCATCCACCACGTAAAGGCCATATTCATCGCAAAGCTGTAACCAATATTCGTCATTGGGATAATGACTGGTACGTACGGAATTGATATTATACTGCTTCATCAACTTAATATCACGCAGCATCGCTTCCTTGGATACCACATGGCCCGTTACAGGGTCGGTTTCATGGCGATTAACGCCCTTAATCAAAATAGCTTGCCCGTTCACTAAGAGTAATCCATGTTGTATTTTTACGTCCCTAAACCCAATCCGTTGGGGAATAATTTCCTGTATCTCCCCCTTGGTATCCAATAACGTCGTCACCACTTGATACAAATGGGGCGCTTCCGCACTCCATAGGCGAGGATTGCTTACAGGAATTTCTGTATGAAGGCTATCCTCTGCATTCACTGGCAATTCTTTTGTTCCTACCAACTGCCTCTGGTAAAAAAGCTCCACTTTAGCCGTAAACTGTCCGCCCGCTGGTCTTTTATTCCATTTGATGTCCACATTAAGGCTGCCCTGCGTGTAGGAGCTGTCCAACATTGGCGATAGCGCAATATCTTCCAGATAAAAAGGGTTCCGCGCTAACAAATAACAATCCCTGGTAATGCCACTCAATCGCCACATGTCCTGATCTTCAATATAATTGGCCACTTCCCAACGCATAACTTTTAAAGCAATGAGATTTTTGCCCTGTTTTAAGAAGGAAGTCACATTAAACTCAGAAGCCAGCTTACTGTCGGTTCCGTAGCCTACATACTGCCCGTTTATCCAAACCTGCACATTCGACTTGGTGGCCCCAACATGTAAAATCAACTCCTTTCCCGCCCAATGCGGATCGATGGTGACTTCTTTACGGTAAACGGCAGTTGGATTCGTATCCATCGGTACTAGGGGAGGGGTAGGGCGGTGCCTAGGCATTAAGTAAGTGAACTCAAAGCCGGAAGTGGTATACATCGGGAAACCAAAGCCGTTCAGTTCCCAGTTCCCGGGCACTTTCATCGTTGCCCAGGAAGCATCGCTCGTTTCCGGGTTTGTCGCATTTTCAGCAATAGCCGCAGGAGACTCCGCATAAAGAAATTTCCAGTCGCCATTTAAACTGAGGTAATTGGCCGACTGTTGCCAGTCGTCTGCCGCCAGCTCTTTTTGATTCGTGTACACATAGTAAGCACTATGCATCGGCAAGCGGTTCTCTTCCGTTATCCGCTCATCCAAGGTGATTTTTCCCCTTGTTTTTAAAATCGCCGCGTCGAGTCTTTTATCAGGAGTACCATTTCTGGTCAAATTCACGCTAGACTGCCCGAATGCAGAGCTGTGACAAAAAAGAATAAAATAGAAAACAATTCGATTAAAGGTTATCCGTCTCATGCCATTTTTAAGAGCTGTAATATACTAATTTTCTGTACCCATCTGATAGCAGGGTACAGAAAATCATCAATATCTATAAATTAATAACCAGTTGGTGCCGCATTTGCCGTGGTAGACCATCCCGGATTTTGATAGATCGGTGAGGACGATACATCTCCATTCGTGGCGGATATCGTAAAGTGAACGGTAGCAATTGGGCTTAGGTAATGCGCCATAGCCCAGCTCGTTCCGTTATAAGAAAGCGAACTACTCAATATCTCATAAGGACGTAGATAGCTACTTAAAGCAGGGTCAGAAACAACTGCATTAGCGTTACTTGAGCCATAAACAAGTTGATCGTCTGTATACCATTCGCGCATACTTCCCCATAGCTTAAACCCTTCCACATGATAATAATTACCTATCAACTGATCCAATGCGCGCCAACGCTTCAGATCCATATAACGTAATCCTTCCGCCATCAATTCGTCCCTTCTTTCCCGACGGATATTATACAAAGTAGGATCGATCAGTACCCCGGCAGAATAGGCTCCCCAATCATTCGTTTCCATGCTCATCTGTGTAGCAGCGATCGTTTTACCATAATCCTGATCTACCCCGGCACGTGCTCTAATTTGCCGCCAATAAGCATCGGCACTCGCGTCGATCGCTCCCGTCTTTTCATAACAAGCTTCGATATAATTTAAATAAGCCTCTACTGCGCGAAAGGTAATACTTCCAGTATAACCCCGGCCGTTATCACATTGTGCACCATCATAATTCAGTCCTTTCCGTATGGTATAGCCTGTTGTATATTTTTGTTCCCAACTCGATTCCCATATGCTCGGTACCGGCTCAATTTCTGTAGCATGATCGCCCTCAGACAAGTTGGTCAAGACATTTTTCTGTCCGGGCTCTTTTAAAAATAAATGCAACCGCCCATCTCTATTCGTTCTAACATCGGCTATCGTTTCATCTCCCTGATATCCGCTACCTGATGCATAGATCGGAAGCCCATTCGCCATCAGGAAGCTTTCTACCATACTTTTTGTTAAGCCCACGGCATAATTGCCTAGCTGGGCATAAACAGGCACATTATGTGTTACAACAGACACATTGTACTCTCGCCAAAGCAACACCTCGCTATAGCCAGACATATCCACGGCGCTAAACATATTAAAATAGGGATTTTCATTATTTAACGATTCGATGATACCGGTGTTCGCCACAAGCGCATAATTATCGGCAACCGCTTTAGCCGCATCCATTGCCTGTCCCAAAAAATAGTCAATTTCACTATCGATACTTCCCGAAGGATATTGATAACTACTATTATAATCTTTAGTTAATCCTGGCCATTCCGGTCCGTTTGGAACAAAGGCTGTACCCTTAAAGTATTTTAGCCAAGTACCTTCGTAAAGGGCCACCCGCGATTTGACAAGCTGGGCACAAGCCTTAGAAATCCTGTTTTTCTTTCCGTCAGGTGCTGTTGGAGACAACAGGGTAATGGCAGAATCTAAATCTGATAAAATAAACCGGGCAACCTCGTTTCTTGGTTGTCTCTTTGATGCCTCTATCAGCTCTTCCGTATTATCTGTCAGTACCGTTTTTATAATAGGAAAATCGCCTAGTGTTTGTAATTTATCAAAGTAGGCACACGCACGCAAAAAGTAAACCTCTCCAATATAATGCTCAATGTTGGTAGACACACCGGTAATACTTCCACTTTGCCACAGCGGAATAACCCGATTTAAAAAATAGTTTAATTCGTATATGCTCGTAAAACTCCAATCCCCACCTGATGACCCCACTTTCCACTGACCGGGAATCCATTTATTATCAAGCGTTGGTGTAGCCATATTATCGGTGTTCCCATCCGTACCAAAAGTCCCAAAAGACCAATTAGAATGAGAGGGAAGAATGTCCGTATACTTTTCGATAGCGTAGGCCGCCAATTGAGATTCTTCCGTTAAATAATCGTCAGGCACAATATTAGATATCGGTTCCTGGTCTAGATACTTATTACATGATATTACCAAGAAAGCACTTAATATCAAACTCCATATAGATACAATATACCGTTTCATGTTTAATCCTTCAATTAAGTTAAAAAGTCATGTTTAGTCCAAAAGAAATCACCCTGGATAAAGGGTATACACTTCCGTCCGACCCACCATCTATGGTTTCCGGATCGAACATCGTAGCGGTTTCAGTTCCGGTCCATAGATTCTCTCCGGAAACAAATACGCGGAGATTTTGACCGCCCCATTTTTGGGTGATTGACTTTGGCAGGCTATATCCCAACTGAATATTTTTCAATCGGATGTACGCTGCGTTTTGGAGATAGCGGGTCTGTGTCTGTTGATTTTTACCGTTGAATAGCGGGCGCGGATAATAGGAATCTAAATTCTGGCCTAAAGGGTGACTTTCGTCGCTTCTAAAATAGTCCTCGTGTTCTTTGAGGCCCGTAGACCACCAGATACCGCCACTGCTTGCTCCCCAGAAGAAATAACTTCCCTGCCAGTAATCCCGCTTCATAACGCCTTGGAACAGTGCCCGGAAATCGAATCCTTTCCAATCCAGGCTAAGATCAAAACTGAAACTATACCGTGGTGTAGAATTGCCGATTACTTTGAGGTCGCCATGATCAGATTCTGTGTTGGCCCCATTATCAATCTTCCCGTCGCCATTGAGATCAGCATACATGATATCACCGGCTGCCCAGTTTGAACCCAAAGCATTTTGCCCTCCATTAGGTAAGGAAGCTAAATGATCATCCATTTCTGCCTGCGTTTTAGCAATACCAATGGTTTCGTATCCCCATATTTCTCCCATTTTCTGCCCGCTCCGATACGTACTCAATAGCCTGGTATCGTTCGGATAACGTGTTATCGTTGTTTGATAATCCGATAAAACAAACCTCATATTATAGCCTAACCCATTTTCCAGCCGATCTCTCCAGCTCAGTTCGAGATCAAAGCCGTTACTCTTCAGGTCCGTATTATTAGTCTGCGGCACACTCGTCCCCAAAGTCACCGGCATCTCGATCGCTGGCCCTACCATATCTAAGGTTTTCCGTTCGTACCAATCAAATGCACCCGACAATTTTCCATTGAACATACTGAAATCTAAGCCGACATCGACGCTCTTAATCGTTTCCCAGGTTAAAGTAGAACTCACCAATCCGGGAGCATTGGAAGTATTGGGCTGCGAGCCGTTAACCAACCAGGTGCCATTGGAAGTGCCTACAGGCATCGTGACATAGGTAGGATACCAAACATCCGTATTTTGGTTTCCGAGCTGACCATAGGATGCACGTAATTTGAAGAGTTCAACCTTGTCTTTCATGTTTTCCCAAAAGCCTTCTTGCGCCATATTCCACCCTGCTGAAATGGAAGGAAATAGCCCCCAACGTTTTGCTGCACGGAACCTGGACGAACCGTCGTACCGCAAGTTTCCTTCCACCAGATACTTCCCTTTATAGTCATAATTCAGGCGGCCAAAAAAGCCTGCTGTTTTCCACTGCTGATACTGGCCCGAAACGGAAGGTGTTAAAGGATCTCCATTCGCATCTGTTCCTGAAGTTGTATTGATTGTAGAAACATTCGGAACTATAATACCATTGCGTTGTACGCCTACATCGCGATATCCCGTTGATTCGGTTTGAAATCCGGCCATCGCTTTAAAATGGTGTACTTCATTAAAGTCTTTTGTATATTCAGAATATGCATTAATGTTATAATAATTTTCTTTATATGCATATTCATACACATTAGACGAGGCAGAATAAAGATAAGGCTCGCCATTGACATCATGATTATACAATTGTTGCAAGTCCCAATGCCTGTTGGTATACGTCATTCTATAGTTCAATTCGGCAAAAGTTTTCCAACCTTTAATTGGTTCCAAGACGAGCTGTAATTGGTGATAAGACCAATCTTTTACCTGTTTATCGTCTCCTCCATCGCGCATGCCAAGAGCAGGCGAAGGGGAACTGTAGAGATAACCATTGGGATCATATAAAGGCAAAGTGGGCCATCCCTGTCTGGCCAAGTCCTGATAAAACGTGGTTGTTAAATTACTCGGACGTTCGTATTCTTCCCGCAAAAACCGCGTACTATAGTTCGCCTGTATATAGTCATTGATTTTATTATTGATTTTAGCCGTTATTCCATATCGGTTATAAAAATCTTGGTTGAATTGCATGAGGCCATCCTGCTTCATCATATTTCCTGAAACATAATAGGTGGTCTTCTCACCACCGCCCGTTAAGCTCACATTATGTTCGTGGGAAAAACTCTGATTCCGGTACATGGCTTTATACCAATCTACGTTTGCATTTCCTTCGGCATAACCATCTGCCCAATACTGCGAATTACTGGAGCTCACCGGAATAGAAGAGGTCAGCGTTCCAGCTTGATAGTCCAAAATACGTTGCAAATGTTCGTCGCTAAAGAAAGCTGCATTCCCTCCATTTGTTTGTGCATCATTAAAATAAAGTGCAAAAGTATAGGAATCCATCTGCTTGGGTAATAATACGGGCCTTGTATACCGTAGATTATTATTGTAGTTAAACTGTGCTTTCCCCGCTTTTCCTTTCTTCGTGGTTACTAGGATCACCCCAAAAGCAGCCCGCGATCCGTATACCGCTGCTGCCGAAGCATCTTTTAGCACCGAAATACTTTCGATATCCTGCGGATTAATGGCATTTAACGACCCTTCCATACCGTCTACCAAAATCAAAGGATCCGACGAGGAAGTCCCAATAGTTCCCGTTCCACGGATATTCACGGATGCCGTGCTTTCAAGCGAACCGTTGTTTTGGGAAATATTTAAACCAGGCACCAAACCCTGTAGCGCCTGTGTCGCATTTTGTACCGGCCTACTTTCTAAGGCCTTGCTGTCAATAGAAGATACAGCAGCGGTCATATTCACCTTCTTTTGCGTCCCGAAGCCAACCACCACTACCTCTTCTAAATTTGTTCCGTCTCCTTTTTCCATTTCCACGTTCAAGGAATAGTTTCCTTGAGCATCAGGCGTAAATTCGGACAGTGCAACCTCTTTAGCGGCATAGCCTATATAAGAGAACACTAAAGTAATGTTAGGCTCAACGTTCAACTTGAACAAACCCTGGTCGTTTGTCTGTCCTAGCGATTGCGCAGCACCCTTTACCCGAATCGATACCCCGGGAAGCGGCCCTTCGGTATCCCTTACTACGCCCGAAACCTGAACTCCTTGAATAGCTTGTGCCTGAATGGCGAAAAAGAAAAAGCAAGTGATTAACATACTTGTTAACCTACTCCTTACATCCCTGTAAAATTTCATCATGTCAATTGGTTAAGTTCATAATTTAAAATAGCCCGTTACGCATATGCAGCGTACTTAAGCGCTATTTCACCTACAATTATGAACTTATTTCGTCTTAAAAAAAGGGGGTAAAACGAGATATTTAGGGGGATAAAATTGAATATAAAACAGCATAAAAAGCCAAAAACTTTAAACTTAGGCTAGTTGCGTACAACATCAGAAAGCGTGCTTACTTTTTATTTAACTGATAACGTTTTTGAAACTGTTTTCGATAGCGTTTCACATAGGCCGAGGGTGTTAAACCAAATTCCTTTTGAAATTGTTCCCGAAAATATTTAATATCGGTAAACCCTGCAATGAGGGAGGCTTGATTAATATTGATGTCTTCTGAAACGAGTGCTTTTGCTGCTTTCCGAATCTTAATAAAGCGCATAAATTCGGCAGCAGATCGGCCGGATATCTGCTTGATTTTTTTGTAGAATGTCGAATGGCTCATATTTAAGGCAGATGCGATATCCCTAATGCCAAAGGTTTCGTTGACATGTTTTTCTATCAACTCTTCGCAGCGACTTATAAATAAACGATCTTCCTCTGTAACACCTTGGTCGGTAAGCGTAATGCGCTCGAACACGTTTTCCTCATGCCGCTTTTTTTGTTTCAAAACTGCCTTTATCTTTACGGCAAGCAGTTTACTGTTAAAAGGTTTGTTGATATAGCCATCTGCCCCAAACTCGATCCCCTTGATTTGACGAGCTTCCGAAGTATCAGCGGTTAATAGAATAAGCGGGATGTGCTGCCATACCTTATCTGTTTTGAGCCTTTCACAAAAGGTTATACCATCCATATCATCCATCATTACGTCACATAAAATGATATGGGGCGTCTGATGTTGTAATGCCCCTAATGCTGACCTGGCATCAGAAAATAAACATATGGCATACTCATCTCCAAAAACCTGAGCCAAATATTCCTGAATTTCTTTGTGATCGTCGATTACCCACAACGTTGGTTTCGTTTCAATGATAGGCGTAATTAAGGTATTTTGAAGCGAAACATCAACAGGCTGATCGGCGCATAATTGTTCGTCTTTCATTAATTCCTCTAAGAAAACCGAACCGCCTGCTATTTCTTCCATAATAAGCCGATCTCCCCAATGTACTTTTCCCCTCGGCAAACTAAGCGTAAACAAGGTACCCCCTTCTGGCCGATTCGTAAAAGAAATGGTACCCTGATGTAATTCAGCAAACTTTTTAACTAAATAAAGACCAATACCAAATCCGCTTTTTTGAGACTTGGGATCGCGGGTAAATTCCTGAAACAGCGTAGATGCCAGTAGCGGATCAATGCCACAGCCGCTATCCGCTATACGGATTTGAAAGCAAGGACCATCAACATCTAAAGAAAGGTTGATCATTCCGCCTTTAGGCGTATATTTAAAGGCATTAGTCAATAAGTTAAAAAGCATAATTTCTACCTTTTCCCGATCGCAATAGGCCAATTCGATATTTTCTCCGGTTTCCAGATGAAAATCTACTTCCTGTTGAATAGCCTGTTGTTGATAACATTGAAAAACCTCTGTGCATAACTCAGTGAGATCCAATTGAACGATTTTCAATTTCTCCAACCCATTATTGGCCTGTTTAAAAAGGAGCAACTGATCTACCATACTCAGCAAGCGTCTACTATTTTTAAATATGGTATGCAAGGCTTGTTCATTATAGGCTTGTTTATGGGCTAGCATTTGTCTTAGCGGATCGATAATCAAGGTAAGCGGCGTGCGAAACTCATGCGAAACATGGGTAAAAAAAGCAATTTTCTTTTCATTTAGCTTATGTTCGTTTTCTTTTTCCAACATCGCTTTTTCCATCTCATAGCGTAGCGTTAGTGCCTTTCTGCGAAACCTGAAATAGCTATAGATCAGCGAAACCAGGGTAGCGCCGTAAATAAGATATGCCCACCAGCTGCCCCACCATGGCGGTGAAACTCGAATCGACAATAACGTTTGCCTTCCATTCCATTTTCCATCGATATTGGTCGTTTTAACATGGAAGAGGTACCTCCCCGGAGGTAACGTACCATAATTAGCAGTCCGGCTTTGTCCAACAAAGTTCCAATCCTTTTCCCAGCCCTCAAGATAAAATGCGTAATGGACTTTATCGGGAAAACTATAGTTCAAGCTGGCAAAATCAATAGATACGACAGACTTATCGTAAGGCAAGTCCAGTTGCCTAATATCGCTCACGTTCCTCCCTACATAAGCGATACCCGCTTTTTCAATTGATTTATTATTAATCCGTATATCTGTAATTAATGCCTTAGGACTAGTTGATAAATTTTTGACCTCGCTTGGTTTAAAAATATTAAAGCCGTTTATGCCGCCAAACAGCATTTCGCCTGAAGAAAGCTTCGCTGCTGCATTATAGTTAAATTGATTACTTTGCAATCCATCAGACTGATAAAAATTACGAAAACTTTTTTCAAGTGGATCGAACTCGCTGAGCCCATTGAATGTGCTCAGCCACAATTTTCCCTGATCGCTTTCTAAAATACCTAAAACTGCATTTTCAGACAGCCCATCAGATTCGGAGAATGTGGACACCTGTCCCGTTGAACGATCCATCAACTTCAATCCACCTCCTTCAGTCCCTATCCAAAGATGACCATCCCTGTCTTCTTTAATCGCCCTAACCGCGTAACCTATAGGATAATAAACGTGCTTTTTCGTCTTTCTATCAATCGAAACTAAACTATTAAAGGTACCCGCCCATAACCGTCCGTTCCGGTCTTCACAAAAGGTTAGAATATTACGAAGATCTGCGTCGAATAGTTCGAACCGATCGGCCTGTTTATTGTACCGATATAAGCCTCCATCAGAAAGAGTTCCCGCCCAAATATCGCCCTGGGCATCTTTATACAGCGCCCAAACGAAATTATTGTTATAATGGTAGCGACTGTTGAAACAATCATATCGCTTAAAGCGCCGAGTTTTGGGATCAAAGCGGTTTATGCCTCCGCCATATGTTGCAATCCAAATATCTTCCCTATCCCCTTTTATTAAATTGACTACATAATTATTGCTAAGCGATTCTTTGTTACGTGGGTCATTTTTAAAATGGGTAAACCGATTTTTTTTTCGCTCCCAAAAGTTAAGCCCATCCCCATCTGTACCTATCCATATTTCATCTGGATTTTTTTCACAAAAGGATAAAATAAAATTACTACTTAACCTCTCGCCGGGACTGCCCAGGTAACGTTCTATATGAGCAAAACGATTGATGGTGTAATCGATCAACTGTACCCCTCCTCGTAAGGTTCCGATCCACTTTCGCTCTTCGCGATCTTCAAAAACAGCATATACCGCCCCACTCGACAGCTGATCTGGCCCGTCGCCTGCGCTATAGTGGTAAATTTTTTCGGAAGATCCGTCGATCCGGTATACGCCATCGCCGTCAGATCCCACCCAAAGGTTTCCCTTTTTATCTTCAAATAAACTAAGTATTGGAGAATGGTTGGGAAGCGCCAATCTTTTAACATATTGCGGCATCCCGTTTTTCAGTCGATATTGATGAAGGCCTTGATCATCCCCTAACCAGATATAGCCATGGTGGTCGGCCCATAGACTATTGGCATGACCAATAGTACGATCGAAAACGAGCAATGCTTTTCTACGTGCATCATAGCGCGCAATCCCATAATTTTGAAGAAAGCACCAAATCCGCCCATTAACATCCGACGTTAAGGCCTGAACATGGAATTGATATTGCTTGCGCCCATGATCAATAACGGGGATTCGCATACCAGTGCTTTTCCCTTTGTCTAATAAAATCAATCCCTCTCCTGCTGTGCCGATAAAAAAGCCGCCATGGCGTCCTTGCAGCAGGCAATTTATCGGATGGGTAAGTTTTTTGACAGACAGGCTATCCGCAGGTTTACTGATATATAAAAAGGGGGAAAACTGCCATTTCTTTTGATTTAACTGATAAAGGCCATATTTTGTACCTACCCATAAGTGCTTATATTGATCTTCTAAAATAGCGGAAATTCGGTTATTCGGCAGCGATAAAGAGTCCTGTAGATCGTTCTTAAAAACGTTAACACTATATCCGTCATATCGATTTAAACCATCAAAAGTGCCAAACCACATAAAACCTTGGCTATCCTGATAGATGGTGGTGATGGAATTATTCGAAATTCTATTATCCAGGTTAATATTTTTTAATTGCGCATGAAGTGTATAATGGATGCTCATTAAAAAAAGTAAACCTTTCAGGCTTTTTTGTATCACATTTTTTAGAAAAGGCATTAGATGGCGATTAGTTTTATACAATTACTGAATTTCAGTGAATCTTAGACCAACCAAATTCACAAAGTACCTAACGCTCTTATGACCTTTCTCTCCTGTAAAAGCAACCAGACGGCGCTTATCGTTCCGCTTCTAGGCAAAACGTTCTGGATCGAAAATTCCCACGGGCATCGACACTTTTTTCTCCTCCACCAGCTCACTGACGATCTTCCCAAAAGCAGGGCCTAGACTGAGGCCCATCATACCCCCTCCTCCTGCTACGATCAAGTTATTCAACTTTTTACTGTAACCGAGATAAGGCAAACCATCGGGTGCACAAGGCCTAAAACCATACCATACCGCTTCTTTTTCGGGAAGGGCAACGTTTAAGTCGGGATAATACTGCGGAATAGCCTCCACTATACCTTCCACCCGGTTCATATTGATGGTATTGTTCACCGCCGCCAGTTCCATTGTTCCGCCGAAGCGGATCTGCCCATGCATCGGCGTAACCGCTACACGTGCTTCCAAAAGCAGCGAGGGATGTTCCAACGTATGTTTGCCAGGCGTATACATAAATGAGTAACCTTTGCCAGGCATGAGCGGAATATGCAAGTGCGCTTTTTTTGCAAGTTCGGGCAACCAGGCGCCGCCGGTCATGACCACCTTGTCTGCCTCGTACCGCTCTGATCCAGCTAATACACCTGCTATTTGGCCATTCTTGATGTCAAAACCTGTTACTTTCGTATGCGGTTGCAATAAAACACCCGCTTGCTTCAGATAGGCAATCAACTGCTGCATCAAGGCCTGTGGATAGAGATGCCCGTCGCAATGGTAATGTACGGCAGCGAGAACGTCTAAACGGGCATGAGGTTCCAGCTGCTGCACCTGCTCTTTACTCAGTACTTCCGCATGTAATCCTAAAGCCTGTGCCTGATGAGCCAAGTGCGCTTCCTCTTCGGCCATTTTTTCGCTTTTGTAGAGCATCAGGATCCCCTTATGCTGAAGTTCAAAAGCAAATGTGTCGTCTTGGGCGATTTCGTCGTAGAGCGAACTGCTTAATAAATTCAGATCCCGTATATGCGGAGCGGCACGTTCCACGTGTGCGGTATTCGCATGCTTCAAAAATTGAAGCCCCCACGACACCAGCTTCATGCTTAAGGTCGGCTTCACATAAAAGGGACTTTTGCTGTTCAGCATCCACTTAATTCCTTGAGCTACAATCCCCGGGGCTGCCAAGGGCGTAAAATGACTCGGTACGAGCATCCCTGCATTTCCGTAAGAACAGTTGTCCAAAAAATCGCCACTATCGAAAATACTGACTTTCCAGCCCGCTTTTACCAAATAATAAGCGGAACAAAGGCCAGCAATCCCCCCTCCGATGACCAAGACCGTCCCTTTATTTGTTTTGGCGTTTTCTAATGCCATAATGAATAAAATAATGTTTGTTTAGTGTTTGTGTTGATTAAATAACCTGGAACCCGAAAGCATAAGGATCGTCATCATCAATTGTAATGTGGTTATATCCTGTGATCAAGGCCCAACCTTCAACTCCTGGAATGATGGCCGGTTTCCCCCCTACGGTGGTCTCCTCTTCGATGGTGCCAACAAACTGCGATCCGATATAACTTTCATGGATAAAGGTTTCCCCTTGTTTAAGTTTTCCTTTCGCATACCATTGTGCCATGCGCGCCGAAGTACCCGTTCCACAAGGCGAACGATCCAAAGCGTTCTCGCCGACCAGTACCGCATTACGCCCGCTTGCCTTAGCATCTACGGGTACACCGGTCCATTGAATATGTGTCAATCCAAAAATATCCGCATTTTCCGGATGGATAAATTCATATCGATCGTTTAATAACTTACGGATCAGTTTACCATAGTGGATCAATTGGGCCGCCGAAAAATCACTGATATCCTTAAAATTTTCCTGCGGATCAATGATCCCATAAAAATTACCGCCATAGGCCACATCCACTTTAATTCTTCCGAGATCCGGACATTCTACTTCTAAAGCTTCGGCATACAGAAAAGATTTGACGTTCGTTAGTTTTACTGATTTAACCTTTTTCCCTTCTTGTGTATAATCGATAAGTACCAGGCCGGCGGGAGTCTCCAAACGCAATTTTCCCGGCACTTTCGGTTCAATCAATCCTTCCTCTATCGCAATGGTTACCGTACCAATGGTACCATGCCCGCACATGGGCAAGCAACCACTCACTTCGATATATAACACGCCAATATCATTGGCCGGATCAACAGGGGGGTATAAAATGCTACCGCTCATCATATCATGTCCTCGGGGTTCGAACATCAATCCCTTTCGAATCCAATCGTATTCCCGCATAAAATGAAGGCGGCGCTCCATCATGGAATTGCCTTCAAGTAAAGGCCCACCCCCTGCTACTAAGCGAACCGGGCAACCACAGGTATGGGAATCGATACAGAAAAAAGTTTTTTTCATTGTCAGTTATGAGCTGTTAGCTTAGGTATTAACAATCAGCTTTGTTTTTTAGTATTTATGTTTTTAAACAGCAGTACCAGTGTTTCGACTGCTACTGCTATTGCCAGTATCAGTACCGGTTCATTAGTTTATACGCTTCAAGTCTTATGTCTCGCCAACTAAATTCCGTCTCTCGTCAACACATCATTAACCATTCGGTATATTCCCAGTGGATTACTGTCTTTCAGTTCGTCTGGAAGTAAACGATCCGGCCAGTTTTGAAAACAAAGAGGGCGTAAAAAGCGTTTAATGGCATCAGAACCAACAGAGGTAAACCGGCTATCGGTTGTTGCCGGAAATGGACCGCCATGCTGCATGGCCGTACAGACTTCCACACCCGTAGGCATCCCATTAAACAAGAGGCGTCCGCATTTATCCTGCAAGATGTTTACCAAGTCTACATGATCCGTTACATCGCCTTCGTCTGCAGTTAATGTTATGGTTAATTGTCCTTTTAACTTCTGGGCCACGGCCAATAAGTCCTGCCGATCTTTACAAGCCACAATTAATCCGAAGGGGCCAAAAACTTCCTCCAATAAATGATCATGAGCCAATAAGGTATCGGCATCTACCTGCGCTACTATTGCTGCCCCTTGCCCTTCTTGTCCCACCTCTTTGGCTGTTGCCAATACGGCTACCCCCTGTTGAGCCAACATTTTCTCTTTATTGGTAGAAAATGCCTTGGCGATCCCTTGGTGCAACATATTAGCCGGGGCAATATCGGATATTGCAGTCGCCAATGCCTCTTTAAACCGAAGCAAAGCTTCCCCTTGATAGGCAATCAGCACGCCAGGGTTAGTGCAAAACTGTCCTACACCTAAGGTAAGTGAAGCCAAATACTGGCTCGCAGCTCCTTCAGGGTCGCTGTTGAGTTTATTTGGCAATGCAAATACCGGGTTAATGCTCCCCATTTCGGAAAATACCGGAATAGGTTCGGGGCGTCTGTTCGCCAAATCAAACAAGGCTTTTCCACCCTGGTAAGAACCGGTAAAAGCAACCGCTTTTACGTTTGGATGATTAACCAGGTACGCGCCAGATTCATTGGAATACCCATAAATATGACTAAAAACGCCCGAGGGCCAATTCTCCTCCATCAACGTCCGGGCAATGATGTCAGCCATCATAGTCGATGTGCGGGGATGCCCTGGGTGTGCTTTTAATATCACCGGGCAACCAGCGGCTATGGCACTTGCCGTATCACCTCCTGCAGTGGAGAAAGCAAAAGGAAAATTGCTGGCACCAAATACGGCAACAGGCCCCAGACCGATCATCATTTTTCGCAGATCGGGCTTTGGTGGTGTTTTATCCGGGACAGCCGTGTCGATACGCACAGCCAAACACGCTCCGTTTTCCAGGGCCGCGGCATAACTCCTCCATTGAAATACGGTACGTGCTTTTTCGCCGGTTAAACGGGCCTCCGGAAGAAAGCTTTCCTCCATTGCCGTCTTCACTAATTCCGGACCGGCCGATTCAATTGCCTGGGCGATTGCCTGCATTAACTTCACACGATCTTTTATTGATCGCTTTTTCATATATTGATAGGCCTCTTGGGCGGCTACCAATTTTTCATCTACTTCTACTGCACTTGTTTCTGGATACGTCATTATATTTTTAACCTAAAATCGCTACCTATTCACCCAAACTTAATAATTCCGATACGTCAGGCTTATTGGCCTTACCATCTGCAATTACTTTCAAGATACGCGCACGTTCTTCTCCTTCCAACGGTAAACGCGGCCCCCTTACATATTCGTTGCTTATTCCTTCGTCGGTTGCCGCCAATTTGATGTATTGCACTAATTTAGGATGAATGTCCAATTCCAATAAGGGCATAAACCATCTGTAAATTTTTACTGCCTCTTCATAATTGCCCGACTTCACACAGTTGTACATGGCAACCGTTTCTTTCGGATAAGCATCAACCAGTCCCGCCACCAAACCATCGGCTCCGATCATTAAAGATTCCAGGGAAATCGGATCAACACCACCTAAGATCTTAAACCGGTCACCAAAGCGGTTGATCATCCGTGTGATATTGGTTAGATCGCGGCTGGATTCTTTTACGGCTTGGATATTGGGCACCTCAGCTAATTCGGCAAACATATCCAAGGTAACAAAAATACCATAGTCAACCGGATTATTATAGATCATAATGGGCAGTGAAGTGTTCAACGCTACCGCTTTAAAGTAAGCTACTGTTTCGCGGGCATCGGCCTTATAACGCATGGGTGGCAATAACATTAATCCATCAGCACCGATCTTTTCCGCTTGCTTGGCAATGGCAATAGCTTCACTGGTTGCTTGTTCGGCAATATTTAAAATGACCGGATAATCATCGCCGACCGTTTCTTTTGCGAACTTAAGCAGCTCATATTTCTCTGCTGTACTCAACGTACTAGCTTCGCCAAGTGAGCCTGCCAAAACTAAACCATGAACTCCGGCGTCTAATTGTGCCAGGAGGTTCTTCTTAAACATATCGAAATCGATATCCCCATTTTCTTTAAATGGAGTTAATAATGCAGGATAAATTCCCATCCAAAGTGCTTTCCTCATTTGTCTATTTTTTTTTCTTCAAAGGTACTTCGTAGTTCGTTGGGTATCCATCCATCTATTAATCAATTATGCACATATTTTAACATCATCGGTATCTATTCTATATTTCGGTGATAGCTCTCCATATATTCTTTTGGTGAATTGCCGATCACATGCTTGAAGACACGATTGAAATTGGTGATGCTATTAAACCCGCAATTATAGGCAACGGTGGATATACTCTCACATTTCTGATGCGTTAATTGTTTACAGGCCTCATGCACACGCAGTTCATTTAGGAAAGCCACAAACGTATTGCCGGTGTGTTTTTTAAAATAGCGGCAAAAAGCCTGGGGGGTAAGGCTGGCCAAACCGGCCACCTCTTCCAAGGTAATCGCTTTGGCAAAATTTTGCGATATAAAACTATAGATAGCACTGATCCTTAACCCTTCATGTTCCGACATGTAGGAATTTTTACTGCCCGCAAGTGGGGGCACCTTTTTCGAAATCGCATAAAGACTTCGCAAAAGATAAAAGAAATGCATCAGTTGGTCCATTGGCGGCGCTTCCTTGAGGCGGGTTATTCTCCTTGAAATATCCCGATAGTATTCGGAAGGTACTTTAAAGCCCTTATTGTGATCTTTTACAAAGTTTTGCAACATGTGTAACTCGGGCAAATTAAAAAGGGAAGCCAAGTTGCCATTTGGATTGAAAAATACCGAAATGGATTTCACTTGATTGCGGTTACTTTCATGAAAATAATCGGCATCACTCTTAAAAACATGGGATTGGTTTGCCCCTAGCAGGAAAATATCATTGTCCTGAAAGGGATGCATGCTGTTATCCACAATCAACGTTCCTTTACCCGCTTGAATCCACATCAATTGTGCTTCATGATGCCGGTGCAGATAGGGGTAAAAATAAGGCAGATGATCTTCCTGAACGATTACGGTTCGATCATGCGCAACGGGGATAGTAAACTGAAGTGTCTTCATTGCGTTACTAGTTTGGCGTTTGGGAAAGTGAATTTGCTAATTTTAACGTGCAATAACAAGAACAAACCAGAAAAAGGTTAAAATATGGTTAGGATATGTTAAATCAAGACAACAAGCATGCCAATTGAGTTAAAATATGCGCACGATTAGCCAAAAAGACGCTAGCTATTCCTGCTAATAATAGTCAACTTTACCTTTTTTCACTTTCGATCTGTCGTTCCTCACTTTTATGTGACGAATCGATGGTTTCAAAAAACGAATAGTACTTTTGTTAAATTAAGATGATACCTTTATCCTAATTAGGAATGAACGATATGTTTAATACAACAAGCTACATTGACCGTCGGGAGCTTTTAAAACAACAGATTGGCCAAGGCGGGATATTACTGTTCCTCGGAAATGAAGATAGTGCTATGAATTATGCAGACAATACCTATCCGTTCAGGCAGGACAGTACCTTTCTGTATTATTTCGGCATACAGGAACCAAAACTCGCGGCAATTATCGATATCGATGAAGATCAAACCATTTTATTTGGCGACGAATTGACCATCGACGAGATTGTATGGATGGGCCGGCAGGAAACCTTAGCCAGCAAAAGCAAAAAAGCAGGGATAGAAAACGTGCGTCCTGCTGTAGATTTGGCGACTTATTTGAAGCGTGCTTCATCTACTGGACGAACCATTCATTTTTTACCTCCATATCGTCCGGAAAATAAGCTTAAACTGTTTAGTTTGCTCCATATTGCGCCCGAAGAAATCGCATCAAAAGCCTCTGTTCCTTTTATACAGGCCGTGGTAAAACAACGTTCCATCAAAACAGACGAAGAACTTGCCGAAATTGAAAACGCAGTAAATACTGCTGTGGATATGCATTTGTTAGCCATGCGGATGGCAAAACCGGGCATCACCGAATTGGAAATGGCCAATGCAATAGAAGAAGTCGCAAAAAATGCCGGAGGCCGTTTAGCCTATCCAACCATTCTGTCCGTTCACGGCGAGATCTTGCATAATCATCACCATATCCATACCTTAAAAGAAGGTCAGCTAGTCTTAAACGATTCCGGGGCAGAAACCGCGATGCGTTATGCGGGCGACTTAACCCGTACCTTCCCGGTAAGCCGCAGCTTCACAACAAAGCAGCGCGAAATTTACCAGGTGGTATTGGAGGCCTTTGAAAAGGCCTCGGCTCAACTGGCTCCGGGCACCCGATATCTGGATGTGCATTTTACCGCTTGTAAAGCGTTGGTTGATGGTTTAAAAGCGTTAGGCCTCATGCATGGCGATACAGAAGAAGCAGTTGCAGCCGGTGCCCATACGCTTTTCTTTCAATGTGGAACGGGGCATATGCTGGGTTTGGATGTACATGATATGGAAGACCTAGGCGAACAGTATGTGGGCTATACCGCTGACCTGAAAAAAAATACGACTACCTTTGGTTTGAAATCACTTCGCCTTGGAAAAGCACTTGAAACGGGATACGTATTGACCGTAGAACCCGGTATTTATTTTATTCCGGAGCTTTTCCAACAGTGGGAAGCCGAGCATAAACTGGCTAATTTCATTCATTATACGAAGGTGGCGGCCTATATGGATTTTGGAGGCGTCAGGATAGAAGATAATTTCGTCGTAACCGAAACGGGAAGCCGAACATTGGGGAAGCCTTTACCAAAAAAAGCCGAGGAAATAGAAGCGATTAGACAGGAAGATTTTTAAATTCAACTTACAGGAATATTATTTATGATTTTAATCAAGAACCGTTTGTTATTAAAAATAAGCTGTTTGCTGTACAGTTTATGTTATGGATGTTTACTTTTTGCGCAACCTGGATTTAAAACGCAATGGACAGCCGACGGAAATGCGTATTATGAAGTACAGGATGGGAAAATTGCGCAAGTTAACCTGCTTGACCCCAACCATCCAAAAGCTTTTCTGGAAGGAACCAACCTCACACCAAAAGACAGTAGCGCTCCCTTAACCGTTCGCAACTTCATTTTTTCAGCTGATCACCAAAAGGTATTGCTCTTTACCAATACCAAAAAAGTATGGCGCTACCATACCCGTGGCGATTATTGGGTGTACAACTTGAAGCAAAAAAGTTTATCCCCTCTCGGAGCAAGTTTACCCACCGCATCCCTGATGTTTGCCAAAATCTCACCCGATGGCACGAAAGCGGCTTATGTAAGTAGGCACAATCTATACGTAGAGGACCTTTCTACCCACCAGATTACCCAATTGACTACGGATGGAACAGACCGACTGATCAATGGCACATTTGATTGGGCCTATGAGGAAGAATTCGGCTGCCGCGACGGATTCCGCTGGTCGCCCGACAGCAAACAGCTCGCTTATTGGAAAATCGACGCACGCAGCATACGGAACTATTTGATGTTAAATACCACCGACTCGACCTACTCGTTCACTGTTCCGGTAGAATACCCTAAAGCCGGACAAAATCCGAGCTCCTGTACCATCTACATTGTGGATATCAACACCAAGCAAAATAAACAGATGGATATCCCTGGAGATCCTATACAACATTATATTCCCCGCATGGAATGGACTTTAGATGGTCGTTCGCTTATTATCCAGCAGCTCAACAGGAAGCAGCAAGAGAGTAAAATTATGCTCTGCAGCAGCGTAGATGGCACCGTTAAGCCAATTTATCAGGAAAATGATTCGGCTTGGATAGATATCAAATCCCGTTGGAATGATGACGATCCAAGCGGTTGGGAATGGCTAGACAATGGCAAATCCTTCCTATGGGTAAGCGAAAAAGATGGCTGGCGGCATTTATATAAAATCGACTTGAATGGCAAGGAAACGTTATTGACACCCGGAAATTACGATCTGATCGCAATCGACCTCATTGATGAACCCCATCAACGGATATACTTCAGCGCCTCACCGGAAAATGCAACGCAACAATATCTTTTTCAGATCCCATTAAAAGGAGGAAAGGCAACACAGTTATCGCCGAAGGGGCAAGCGGGTACGCATAGTTATAAAATTTCACCCAACGGAAAAATTGCACAGCATAATTTCAGTAGCCATAACAGCTATCAAGGCGGCGCTGTAGTAAGCCTGCCCGATCATAAAGAATTGCTGGCCGCCAGTATGAACCGAGGTCTGCCGGAAGGAGCATCCAGTCCCGAATTTTTCAAGGTAAAAACAGTGGACGGTGTGGAAATGGACGGATGGATGGTGAAGCCGGCCAATTTTGATCCGAACAAAAAATACCCCGTCGTTTTTCAAGTATACGGAGAACCCGCCGGTCAAACCGTTACCGACACCTATGGAATTGGATTTAACCGCTTATACGACGGCAATATGGCCCAAGATGGTTACATCTATCTATCCGTTGAAAACCGGGGTGCACCGGCACCAAAAGGACGTGCCTGGAGAAAAGCAATCTATCGAAACATAGGCACCATCAATATTCGCGATCAGGCCATGGCTGCCAAAGAAATCCTGAAGTGGAAATTTGTTGACTCGTCCCGCGTAGCGGTATGGGGCTGGAGCGGCGGTGGTTCTTCTACCTTAAACCTGTTGTTTCAATATCCCGAAATTTATAAGACCGGTATCGCCATTGCTGCCGTTGGCAATCAGTTGATGTACGACAATATTTATCAAGAACGTTATATGGGCATACCATCCGAATCGATGGCCGATTTTGTGAAAGGTTCGCCAATTAATCATGTGGAAGGATTGAGGGGCAACCTGCTCTATATACATGGTACCGGCGACGATAACGTGCATTACCAGAATGCAGAAATGCTGATCAATGCACTCGTGAAACACGGCAAACAGTTCCAGCTGATGTCTTACCCTAACCGTACCCATTCCATTTCGGAGGGAGAAGGCACCACAACACATTTACGCGCACTCTATACACACTATTTAAAGGAACATTGCCCTCCGGGAGGAAGGTAGATATTAGCGGAATGCTGTAAAGCGAAAAGCGGCAAGCAGTAATGGCAGTTGCGTCCGAAGGACTGAAACTGCCACTAAAAAAGTCTGGATACTTAAAGAACATATCACCATGATAAAATTACCTTATAAAAAAATACTTTATACCCTAGCCATAGGACTTTCCCCCCTATTCGCCTCGGCCCAATTGCAGGTAAAAAAAGAAACCTTTACCCGCGCTGATTCTTTACGTGGCACATTAACTCCTCTACGTACCTGTTACGACCTGAACTATTATCATCTGGATGTGAAAGTCGATATCGATAACAAGTTCATTAGCGGAAGCAATCTCTTTACGTTCACCGCAACGCAGGATTTTAATCAACTGCAATTTGAATTATTCGCCAACCTGAAAATCGAGAAAGTAACGTATCACGGAAAGGAAGTCCCTTTTACCCGTGAATTCAACTCCGCTTTCGTTACTTTCCCAACGACTATCCAAAAGGGTGCATTAGATTCCATGACCGTTTTCTATTCAGGGAATCCACAGGTGGCTGCCAGAGCCCCTTGGGACGGCGGTTTCGTTTTTACAAAAGATAGCAACGGCAAACCTTGGGTTGCTACCGCTTGCCAAGGCTTAGGGGCCAGCGTATGGTACCCCAATAAGGATCACCAAGCAGACGAACCGGATAGTGTACTCATCAGTATCAGCGTGCCCAAAGGCCTAAAAGACGTTTCCAACGGTCGCCTACGGAAAGTAACCGACCGCAAAGACGGTTATACGCAATTCGACTGGTTTGTTAGCAATCCGATCAGCAATTACTGCGTTTCGGTAAATATCGGTGATTACGTCAACTTCACCGATAAATTTCAGGGAGAGAAAGGACCGCTCGACCTTAGCTTTTGGGTGCTGCGGGAAAATGAAGCCAAGGCAAAAAAATTCTTTCCCATCAATGTTATTCCCATGCTGAAAGCCTTCGAACACTGGTTCGGCCCTTACCCTTTCTATGAAGATAGCTATAAGCTGGTAGATGCACCCTACAATGGCATGGAACACCAAAGTGCGGTGACGTATGGGAATGGCTACGCCAACGGCTACCGCGGTCGGGATGCTTCAGGAACGGGCATAGGCATGAAATGGGACTTCATTATTGTGCACGAAAGCGGGCATGAATGGTTCGGCAACAATATTACCTCAAAAGATTTAGCCGATATGTGGATTCATGAAAGCTTTACCAACTATTCGGAATCGCTATTTGTGGACTATAACTACGGAAAAGAGGCCGGCCAAGCTTATGTACATGGCATCCGTAGCGGAATTCAAAACGACGGTCCCATTCAGGGGCCTTACGGCGTGAATAAAGAAGGCTCTGGAGATATGTACCCCAAAGGAGGCGTATTGCTCAATATGGTCAGAACAATCATTAATGATGACGAAAAATGGCGTGAGATTTTACGCGGACTGAACAAAACCTTCTACCATCAAACGGTAAATTACGAAGATATTGTCAATTACATCAGTCAACAAGCAGGCCGAAACCTAAATCCGGTTTTCGACCAATACATTAAGCATACCAATATCCCGACGCTCGAATTCCGTTTTGTAAACGGGAAAGCAGCATGCCGTTGGATAGCCGACGTGGCCAATTTTAACATGCCGGTAAAAATACGTGTTAAAGGTGGCGAATATACGCTTGTGGACGTCGATAGGAGATGGAAGCCTGTTCCACTGAACGGCCTCTCCAAAGAAAATCTGGAAGTAGACACCTACAACTTCTATATCGGCGTACTCGTTGAATAACCTATGGCAAACCGCCGCCAGTCGATGGCGATGAAAACCTTAATAATGAATTTTATGACGGTTTTCATCGCCATCGTTTTGTAAAACGGTAAGCTGACTGGAAGTGGGTGTTTTAATATTATATTCCAGCACCCCGGGCTCCGGACAAATCCGTTTAATACGAACCAAATCATTGTTCCACGTGCTGATCGTCGTTAGGCCTTGCTTTTTTGTCAGCGTATCGATCTTGGTGCCCGCATAGTGAATTTCCAATATTCCACTCTTACTGGTGATAGCGATTTCTACCGGAATCAATGGCCCTTCTTCTTTGGTGCAACCGAATAGTAATAACAGCACACCGGCTAGTAAATGTTTAGAAGTCATAAATTTTTTGTTTTAGTCTGTATCAACAGGTTTAGTATCCGTCACTCCATAGCAAACGCACGGAACAACAAAACAAACTTAACATTATCCTCCGAGTACCGCTTGCACATATCGCACACAAAATTTGAGCAAATTATTCGCTAATACACTCAGTTTCACACAGGCTATCGCAAGAAAAAAAGCTGGTTACCCTTCCGTGGATAAGGTATCGGTTAATCTACACGAATTAGTTGTTAAAATAGTGTTTGAATACAATTGGTTATACGCTTTATTTTTGAAGATCTAATCGTTTTTATAAAAACATAATTGTCAATAGTACGTTTATATTCGTGCCTTAGCATCATCCAATTAAAAAACACCAAAATGGCAATACAAAATAAGTGGTTTAGTGTTCTTCTCTCCTGTGTTTTATCGGCGCCGATTCACGGGCAAGAACATCGTGATTATCCCATTCAGCCCGTACCCTTCACCCAAGTACACGTACACGATCAATTCTGGGCACCGAAAATGCAGGTAAATGCAGAAGTGACGATTCCCTATATATTGCAAAAATGTTATGAAACCGGAAGAGTCAACAATTTTCTGCTTGCTGCCGGCAAATCAAACAACAAGAAGCTCACCGAGTACACCTTTGACGACACCGATCTCTACAAATTGATCGAAGGTGCTTCGTATGCTTTACAGGTTAAGAAAAATCCACAATTGGAAGCTGAGCTTGATAAGCTCATCCAAATCATTGGGGATGCGCAAGAACCAGATGGTTACCTCTATACCTTCAGAACGGCCAAAGTGGATAAGCCGCACGCCTGGATTGGGAGCAAACGTTGGGAAAAAGTAGAAGACCTCAGTCACGAACTCTACAATGCAGGTCACCTCTATGAAGCTGCCACGGCCCATTTCCTGGCTACAGGGAAAAAGAATTTACTGAACATCGCAACCAAAAATGCCGATCTTCTGGTCAAAACCTTTGGTTATGGTAAAGAGGAACGGTTTCCGGGGCACCAGATTGTAGAAATTGGATTAACCAAACTCTACCGTGTTACCGGCAAACAGGAGTATTTGGATCTCGCGAAGTTTTTCCTGGATATCAGGGGCCCCGGTAAACCCCATAGCGGAGAGTACAACCAATCGCATAAAAAAGTAACGGAGCAAGATGAAGCTGTTGGCCATGCTGTGCGCGCCACGTATATGTATACGGGAATGGCCGATGTAGCCGCTTTAACAGGAGATCCGACGTATTTGAGGGCTATCGATCAGCTTTGGAATAATGTAGTCGGCAAAAAATTGTATATCACCGGCGGAATTGGCGCTACCGGATCGGGTGAAGCTTTTGGAAAAAATTACCAGCTCCCTAACATGTCTGCCTATGCCGAAACCTGTGCAGCTATTGCCAATGTGTATTGGAACAGCCGTATGTTCCAGCTTCATGGAGATGCCAAATACATCGATATATTGGAACGGACACTTTATAACGGATTATTATCCGGCGTTTCGCTTAGCGGAGATCATTTCTTCTACCCCAATCCGCTAGCCTCCATGGGACAACATCAACGCAGTGCCTGGTTCAGCTGTGCCTGCTGCATATCGAACATGACCCGTTTTCTTCCTTCTATGCCCGGTTATATGTATGGTCAAAACGCAGACCACCTGTATATTAACCTTTTTGCAGGCAGTACCGCTTCCATCGATCTTCCTAAAGGAAAGGTAGAAATCGTTCAACAGACCAATTACCCTTGGGAAGGAAGCGATGAAATGACGATCAATCCCGATAAGACCATGGACTTCACCTTACATATCCGCATTCCGGGGTGGGCACAAGGAAATCCGGTACCTAGCGGTTTATACCAAGAAACAGCTGCAAACAATACGGTTGCCCTTAAAATCAACGGACAGGACCTCGCTTATCAGGTAGAAAAAGGTTACGCAACCATCCATAGAAAATGGAAAAAAGGCGACCGCATCAGTCTGGTTTTACCGATGGATGTCCGTAAAGTTTTTGCGGCCGCCCAAGTAGAAGACGATAAAGATCGTTTTGCCCTGCAACGTGGCCCCCTCGTATATTGCTTGGAAAGCCCCGACAACCGAGATTCTGCGGTTATGAACATTGTGGTAGCTAAAGACGCCTCCATTAGCCCCCAATTTGAACCCGCACTGCTAAACGGTGTAACGACCCTGAACATGGAAGGAGTCAGTACAAAACGTCAGGAAAACAGTGAAGCGCTGATTACCACCAAGCAAGAGGTGAAAGCCATTCCTTATTATTCCTGGGCAAACCGCGGACCAAGCGAAATGGAAGTATGGATACCCTATGCATCCTCTGCAGCAAAACCAAAGCCAGCGCCGACTATTGCCTCCAAAAGTAAAGTTAGCGGCTCCGTAAAAAATCGCCGCATGCTTCTTGGGCTTAACGATCAGTTTGAACCAAAAAATTCGGCTGATGCCAGTGCCATCTACCTACATTGGTGGCCCACTAAAAATACCGAAGAATACGTGCAATACGACTTTGATCAGGAATATACGGTTTCCCAATCCAGCGTGTACTGGTATGATGACGGCCCCTTCGGCGGCTGCCGGATTCCGGCCTCCTGGAAAATTTTATATCTGGATGGCAAACAATGGAAACCCGTCAAGCCCCTGACTGCTTATCCTATCTCAAAAGATACGTACAATAAAGTAAGTTTTGAACCCATCAAAACCAAAGCCTTACGTTTATTGGTACAGCAAGCGGCCGATCATTCCAGCGGCATACAGGAGTGGGTGGTTAAATAAATAAAAAAGATAAATCGTCCCGGATTAATACGGACATACCAAATACTTGCATATAAATGGCTTTTTATATAAGTTTGTAAGGATCAGTTAGTTTAAAAAAGGCACAATGATGACCGTCACTCCACAATATATAACGGATAACAAAGGAAAAAAAATATCTGTGGTACTTCCTATTAAGGATTTTAAAGCACTTATGGAAGAATTAGAAGAGTTGGAAGATATTAAACGATACGACAAAGCTAAAAAATCTGACGAACCATCGATACCTATAGATGAAGCTTTCCGGAAAATAGAAGCTAAACGAAGATCCAAATAATGGTCTATCAAGTAAGGCTAAAGAAAAGAGCCATTAAAGCGCTCGAAAAAATCAACGATCCATATTATACAAATATCAAACAAGCAATTTACGCACTGGCCGATGATCCTCGTCCAGCAGGTTTTAAGAAATTAAAAGGTCGTGACGGTTACCGTATCAGAGTAGCAGATTATCGTATTATCTATGATATATTTGATGATTCGCTTATCATTGAAATCGTCGATTTAGGACATAGAAAAAACATTTATGAATAAAGCTCCTCAGTCAAGAGACCAAGGAGCTTTCTAAATACCATCCTGTTATTTGTCAATTCGCTACAAACTCAAAGCTATTCCAATTAGGCGGATCTACTCCCAACAGATTTTTCACAAAAAAATCCCGCCGTTTATGTTCTCCGTAATCCCCTCCGGAAGTATGGCTAAGGCCCGGGCAAACCACTAACTCATGTTCCTTTTTGGCCTTAATCAAAGCATTGACCACCTGAAAGGTAGAAGAAGGATCCACATTGTCATCGATCTCTCCAACGATGAGCATCAGTTTACCCTTTAAGCGATAGGCATTCTCCACATTCGACGATTCGGCATACTGCGGCCCGATAGGATAACCCATCCATTGTTCGTTCCACCACATTTTGTCCATCCGGTTATCGTGGCAACCACAGGAGGAAACGGCCACTTTGTAGAATTCTGGATGAAATAATACAGCCCCTGCCGAATTTTGCCCTCCCGCAGAGGTACCATAAATACCTACGCGATCCAAGTCCATATACCCATATTTTGCCGCGGCTGCTTTCATCCAAGCGATGCGATCAGGAAATCCGGCATCTTTCAGGTTTTTATAACATACATCATGGAAGGCCTTAGAACGGTTCGATGTGCCCATACCGTCGATTTGTACCACAATGAAACCCAACTCGGCCATCTGCATCAAATGCGACGGATTGGTACTGAAACTTTTGGGCACAAAAGAGTCCTGCGGACCCGCATAGATATACTCAATAACCGGATAGGTCTTTGCCGGATCGAAGTTAGTCGGCCGCACGATAATCCCCCAGATATCCGTTTTTCCATCGCGCCCTTTAGCCGAGAACACTTCAGGCTGTTTCCAACCGGCGGCCACTAAACCGCGAATATCTGCCCTCTCCAGCTCTTGGATATTTTTTCCATCGACATCCCTTAAGACGGTAACCGGCGGACTATCAACCCGCGAATAGGTATCGACAAACTGGGAATAATCCGAAGAAAATGTCGCTTGATGATTGGCATTCTCGCTCGTCAATGGCTTAAAATCTGTTCCATCGAAATTGACACTATAATATTGGATGAAGTAAGGATCTTGTCCTTTCTCCCTGCCACTGCCGGCAATAATCAGCTTCCGTTTAGCCGAATCAACGTGTACCACTTCCCGTACCACCCAGTCACCTTTAGTAATCTGATTCTTCACCAGGCCACTCTCCCCATCGTACAGATAGAGGTGGTTCCAGCCATCGCGTTCAGAAGCCCAAATGATTTCTTTGCCATCATCAATATCGTGGCGATAGCGTTTACCGCTATATTCAACGAACGTTTTGCTGCTTTCTTTAATCAGCGCCTTAACCGCTCCGGTGTTCGCATCTACAGAAAATACTTCATACAATTGATGCCCCCGCTGATTATATTCAAAAGTAAGCGCCCGGCCATCTTTCCTCCAAGCCATATGGCTAATACTATATTGGTTTGGAATGCGTGTCTTGTCTACCGGAAAGGCCTTCCGTTCAGCCACGACAAATACCGTCGGTTGGTATTGCGGCAAAGCATCCCCTGGCTTCAAGTAGTTGCGTGTCAACAGCTTCGGCTGCAATTGATCTTCGGGTGAAGATTGGATCAGGTAAAGTGTACGGTCTTTATTCGGGCGGACTTTATTCGTGGCCAACTTCTTAGAGTCGGGCGACCATAAAATGCGCGAGGAGTAAAATTCACCTGGAGAGCCATCAAAACTCAACTGGATTTCCTCTTTCTCTTTCCCTACCGGATAAACATACACATTGTAATTTTTGATATGCGCCACCCACTGGCTATCGGGCGATTTCACCTTTACGTCTTCATCTTCCTTATCCCTTCGTCCCCAATACCCACGCCGGAAGGCGTTGGGATCAAAGGCTCCCTTGTCGTCCAAAACCTGAGCAGACAAATTGTAGCTCCACCGCTTCTCAAAAGCCACAAATTTTAGCGAGTCCCCCTTTTTGGAAATATCAAAATTGCTAAAGGGTAAGCTATCTGCCTTTACTTTTTTACCCGTTTTTTCGCTGAGTAAGGCAGCCAGTTTTTCCTGATCAAAGGCAGCCTGCTTTTTCGGCTTTCCCGTGGAAGCATCAATCAGGAAAAAGGCCTTTCCTGCTTCAGTTTGGCTGGCATAATAAAATTTATGCTGCCCCTCTACCCAAACAAACCGGTTCGGTGCATGGTAAACTTTATGGGCAAACTTTTCCGTTAATTGCCCCGCCCGTTGATAATCCGTCAGTTGCCCTTGGGCCAAAGCAGTAAAAGGCAGCAGTAAAAGGCAAGCGACCTTCGCACAGCTTTTTGAAATAAATACGTTACTCATTTTCTATTCGCTATTGGTTAATGTTAAAGCTACAGGAATGCCGTAAAGGTATTTTCTGTAGCTTTAGTTTATTTTTCTATTTTTATTAAGGCTGAAAAATACCATCATAGGGATTTTGATCAGCCGCGGTTAAACTAGTATTGCTGTTAAACTCATTCGTTGGAATCTGCAAAATGAACAACCAGGAACGAGCGGGTATTTCAGGCTTTAACGGATGATCTCCTTCCCGATGTACAGGTCTTTGATTACGGATCAGATCAAACCATGCAAAACCTTCCCCGTATAGCTCTTTCCTTCTTTCTACCAATATCTCATCGATCAGTGCTGAGCCACTGCCTGTCGACCGAGCGGCACGACGTTGATCCTGCAACTGCCAAAGCACCTGTTTAGCTTCATTTTCCTGTCCTTGCCTAGCCAGCGCTTCGGCTTCGATTAAAAACATTTCGGAAGCACGCATTAAAATAATATCCCCATAAAAGTCCGAAGCATCCCTAAATTTATCCGAAGTCCAAAAGCCATGGTCCGTTCTAAACCAAAATTGATTACGGACATCTTCCGCTGAAAATAAATCCTTAAACCGATCATTTACATACATAAAGTCAAAAGTCCAGCGATCGCCCCTACTTTGATTTGCCCAAAGTGTAAAAGGTGAGCCATTACCCAGATTCTGCTCTGGAGTCTGATGAACGCCCCACATCCATTCGTCGAGATCCCAATCATTAAATCCTGATTGATACTCTGCTTCCGTCATTAATGGATAACCTGCCTTAGCTGTACTCGCCATCGTAGCGGCGTTTGCCCAATCTTCCATAGTCAGGTAAACTTCGGCCAGTATCCCTTGAGCTACTGACTGGTTAATTTGACTCTTATAAGTTCTATCATAAGAGGCGAGCATATCGATAGCTGCTGTTAAATCAGACACGATATGATTGTATATGGTCGATACCGCTTCGCGTGGCTTTCCTTCAGTCGTACCGCCTTCATCATAATACGGTACGCCAGGCATATCCTTAGCCAATGCATACGTTTGCTGAAAAAACCGAACCAGGTAAAAATAAGCCCATCCTCTGATAGCGGTAGCCTGTCCTTTTATGGCCGTTTTTTGTGCTTCATCGCCTTCAGCACCGTCAACTTTATTGATGATGAGATTCACATTATTGATCACCGTATAAAAATAAGTCCACACTTGAAGCGGTAAATTAGCATCTGCGCGTGTTTCAGCCGTGTTATGTGCATAATAAACCTGCATCTGCCCCATAGAATTACGGACAATCAAGTCATTGGAAGCCGCATCAAACCCATTATTAAATTGAATAACGGTTCCATATTCTATATCTGTATTTCTCAAACGGATGTAATTATATACTCCGTTCAATGCGGTTTGTGCCCCATCTACAGTGTTAAATAATAATTCATCGGAAATATCAGTTGAGGGGCTTGTGTCTAAATAATCCTTACATCCCGACACAACCAGTGTCAAAAATAATATTAAGGTATAACCGAAAATACGTTTATTTTTCATGCTGTAATTTTTTAAGTTTCACGAAAAGCAACCAAGCAGTTTTTCTGATGCTTCCGCGATTTCTCTTGATTATTAATTCAATTAAAACGAAGCTTGCAAGCCAAATGACCAACTTTTCCGGACAGTACCATCTGCCGATCCATTCGGCCCATTGGCCACTACACCGTTCAAGGTGGTTTCGGGATCTGTTCCTCGATCAGCCGCATTTCCCCATGTTAGCAAGTTCGTTCCCTGAGCAAAAACCTTAAGGCGATCGATACCGATCTTTTGGGTTAGCTGATTTGGTAATACATAACCCAAAGAAACATTCCGCAAACGCAGAAATGTATTATCAAATAAATACTGGGAAGAATATACAGAGATATTGTTCTGCGTATATTCAGATAATCTGGGGATTTCGGTATTCGTATTCTCAGGCGTCCAACGATTGAGTATGTCTGTACTCATATTAAAACCTCTTCTCCATCGCACACCTTCCGCGTAATCTCCATCGTACATTTTGCCTCCTATGCTATAATAAAGCATAAAAGAAAGTTCGATGCCTTTATAGGCAAAATTATTTGTAACTGCACCGAACCAATCTGGCAAAGAAGAACCTAAAAAGCGCTTCTGTTCATTATTGTTTACCTGCGTATAATCTTCCGTTTGTACAGGTCCCTCATCCGTATATAACCACCAGGTATTATTGCCATTTTCAGGGTTAACACCGGCCCATACCGGCCCGAAATATTCATACCTCGATCCTCCTTCTACCATTTTAAAACGTCCGTCAATTATCTCATTTTGGGGCAGGCGGGTTATTTCATTCTTGTAATGTGAGGCGTTTACGTCGATGTTCCAAGAAAAGGCATGATTGCGGATTAAACTTGCCCCCAATTCCAATTCAACGCCCGTATTTTTTATATCACCCACATTTTCATAGATACTGCTTAGACCAACAGAAGGCGATAAAGGTCTTGCGAATATTAAGTTTTTCGATTTTCTGTTGAACCAATCAAAAGATCCATGAATACGACCAAACAGCTCAAAATCAAAACCAGCATCTGTTTGTTCATTGCTTTCCCACACCAAGTCTGGGGTAGGTAAGCGCGACAAAATAGCTCCGGGATCATTATAATCGTTATATCCCGCCGCATATAAGCCCTGATAGGCGTAATAGCCTACCACATCTTCTACTTGATCATTCCCTACGGTACCGTGACTGGCGCGAAGCTTTAAGCTATTGATCCAAGCAGCATTTTTCAGAAAATCTTCGGCAGACAAAATCCAGGCACCACCTATCGACCAGAAATTACCCCAACGATTTTCTGGTGAAAAGCGGGACGAACCGTCAGCGCGATAACTTGCAGATAAATAATATTTACTATTGTAGTTATACTCCAAACGGGACAGGTAACTCGATAAACGGTAGTTATCCTCTGAGGACCCCGCACCCATAGGCCCTGCCGCAGCATCTATCTCGTACAATCCACCAAGGGGAAAGCCTTCCCGGGATGTGTAGACATAATTCCATTTGGCCTTATAGATTTCCTGACCAGCCAGCACATTAATATGATGTAAGCCGAAACTGTGGTCGTATGTCAATAAATTATTCAGCGTATAAGTAAACCGACGATTGGCGGTTCGGCTTGCCCAACCACCATATCCAGCAGAGTAAGTCAAGGTAGCCGACTGATAAGCGTGGTTATAATTCAACTGGTAATCGGTACTAAGTCCGGTTGTAAGTTTTAATCCCGGCATAAACGTAATTTCCACTGCATTCCGGGTAGATAAGTTATCGGTTTGATTTCCCGAAAAATTCCAGTCGTATTCATTTTTGTAATCACCGACAAATCCCGGATTCCATCCACGCCATTCGGTACGGGTATAATCCCCATAATCTGGCATTAAATTTCCATAGGTATCGCGCATGTAGGTATTATTGTCGTAATCCCATTGGTATACAGGATAAACCGTTGGCATAACACGAGTAAAGCGCGCTTCTACCGAGGGGTTTTGCTGAAAGGAATGTGCATAAGAAATATTACTCGAAATATTAAGCCATTTTTTAACCTGCGAGCTCACATTGGCCCGGCCAGAAAAGCGTTCAAATTCCTGTACTTTAAAATAGCCTTTATCATTCAGGTAGTTCCCTGAAATAAAATATTGCGTACGATTTTCCTGTCCAGTTGCTCCACTGAAGTCTACATTATATTCCTGTCTTAAACGTGGACTGAACAGTTCATTCAGCCAATCTCCATAAAAAAGCTGTTGGGCATCTGGTTTCAGTTTACCATCTAAACCAATAGGTGTGGGCGTATTAAATACGTTTTTGTTCGCGTCTTGAAAATATTGCAGTACAACATTATCCGTTGCATACTGCGCAGCTTCGGCATCCGATACCCCACGATCAGTCTGTCCATTTTTCAAGGCTTCCCACGCCAATTCAAAAACCTGTTGTGGATTAAGTTTATCAGGATAAGCCACCGCTATATCAGAAAACCCAAAATTGCTTTTGGCATTGATTACCGGTGTCGCAGCGGTTCCTTTTTTTGTAGTAATCACAATCACACCGTTTGCCGCCCGCGAACCATATAAAGTTGTAGCCGCGGCATCTTTCAAGACCGTCAGGCTTTCGATATCACTCGGATTAATTGAGCTAAGGTCCCCATTATAAGGCATACCATCCAAGATATACAACGGATTCGTTCCCGCTCCAACAGAGCTTATACCTCTAACCGTTATACTTCCGTTACTTCCTGGCGTCCCATCTGTATTTAGAACTTGCACACCGGGGCTAGCTCCTTGCAAAGCTTGGGTAAGGTTGGTAGGCTGGGTTGCCAACAGTTTATCGCTATTGACAACCGTGGCCGATCCTGTAAAGCTTTTTTTATCGGAACTGCCATAAGCGCCATTAATTACTACTTCTTCTAGCGACATGTCATCGCTTGCTAAGTGGACCTCAAGATAATGCTTACCGGTAACAGGGATTTCTTGTTTGATATACCCAACGCCAGAGACTACTAATATAGCCGTTCCTGAGACATTTAGTGTAAATGTCCCTTCAGAAGAGGTGGTTGTTCCCATATGGGTTCCTTTAATGAGAACAGAAGCCCCTGGAATAGGTTCATTCTCATTGTTCATAATTTTCCCTCGCAGACTTTGTTGCGAGAAAGCCGCATTATATAAGAAGCATATAATGATGGCAATGGTAAAATTTAACTTCATAAATTGTTGAATGTTGGTAAAAACTTATAAATCTTAGTGATTTCTTTCGGTCCTGCAGGAACCTACCCCAGTTTAGTATTGGCTTATAAATTGGTTAGCAACAGTTAATAGTCGCAAATTTATCTTACTACTTGATTACTCTGTACGCACATATTAACTAAGACTATCTATATTTTAGCCCTTTGTGAGAAAAATGGTCGTTTTATTGATTGCACTTTGACTATGGCGAACGATAAAGACTTCAGGTTCATCAATTATGGATAATGGACAAAACTTTGAGAAACCAAACTATGGTTCCAACGCTCTGGGTTAAAGCGCGAGCGATTCTTGATACGATAAAACGCATACAAGGCGTAGAGGTGAAATCTGTAAAATCAAATGCTACAAAAAAAAAGCTTACCTTGATGATTTCAAGGAAGCTTATAAGCAAAGTGAATTGGCTGAGCAAGGCAAAATTCAACTAAAGACCTTCGCTAAATTAGTAGATGAGTTATAAACTTTCATTACTCCTTTAAATCATAAAACCGCCATTGTGTCTTAAAATCTTCAGTTAATGTTTGCCCGGTTAAAATCGCGCGGATCATTTCTACCGGCATGGCATTCAATTTCATTATGGCATCATGAAAAGCCTTTTCTGTCATTTTTCCGGCTCCCACCACCTCTCGATGTAAGGCATAAAACTCCAAGCCTCCGGTGTAATAGGAAACCTGATAAAGTGGGAAAGCCTGACTATCGCGAGATAAAGGCCAATTGAGCTCACTTTCTACATTGGCTCGCTCATGTCCTACTTCATTTACGAGGAAATCCGCGCATTGCTCTGGCGACCAGTTTCCTAAATGAAAATTCAGCTGAAAAATAATACGTGCACAACGGTATTTACGCCAGAACAGCATGCCTATTTTTTCTTCGGGTGTTCGAGCAAAACCTTTATCCCACAGCAGCATTTCCCAATACAAGGCCCACCCTTCCATCCAAAATGGGGTATCAAACTCACGATAGGTTCGGTGCCTGGCATTCATAAAGAACTCGAGATTATGTCCGGCAATCAGTTCATGGTGCACCGTCGCCCTGGAAAAATAAGGGTTGTTTCCTAACATACGCATTTGCCGCAAATCATAGTCCATCGTATTCGTTGGATAAGTAATACTAATTTCCCAACCACCCGTAAAAAACGCATTGCTTTTTTGGCGTTGGGGCGACATCATGATCATGCCCCAGGTTTCTTCAGCCAATGGGGGAATGGTAATCAGGTCGTGCTCCTTAATGAAGCTTACCGATTCCTCATAAAGTTTCCGGATAGCCTCGGGCTGTTTCCCGGGCGGAACGGCGCTTTGTTTTACCTTTTCCAGTGCAGCTTTCCAATTGTTGCCATACCCCAGCTCCTGCGAAGCTTTCAGGAGTTCCTGCTGGCACCAATTCATTTCCTTTTGTGCAATGGCTAACAGCTCTTCCGGACTGTAATTGATCATTTCCAATTTCAGTAGCCGCATCAATTCATCCCGTCCTACCGGCGTGCGTACATACATGCCCATGCTGTTGGGTTGCTGCTTCTCCTTAAACGCTTTCTCATAAGTGCGCATGAGGCTGTCCGCCCGATGATAGGCTTCGGGCACCCACCAGCTAAATAGCGGGTCGTAACCATTGTAAAAGTCGAATACACTTTTGGCTGTCTTGCGCAGCAAGCCCAACACCTCCGATGACAAGCGGATCTGTTCGGGCCCGAGGGGAAGCGGCTTTAGCTTTTGTATCAAGAGCGGGACCTGTTTCGCCACACCGTCGAAGTAAGCAGCAACCTGTGGCGCAGCGATATCCAGGCCGCGTCGGCGTAAACGCTCGAAGGCAAAAAGCGAATCGGCAAAAGGAAACCAGTTTTTTAGCGTATCCATAGCCTTCGCTTGGCCTTGCCAAGTTCTTAGCTCATCCTGTAAATCTCGTTTAAACAAAATATAATCGACCTTACATTCCTGCGGCAATGCCGCAAAATCTAAATCGGCCAATCTCTCCAGGTACGTATTATTCAGTTTTATCAGGCGGCCCAGCTTGTCAGGCGAACCTATGCCGCCGGATAGTTGATAACGCGGCGCATTCTCGGATGGAGAATAAAAGCGCACGATAGCCGACTTATCCGCCTTAAATTGTTGCATCAAATCAGGCATTTCCTGACAGGGTACATAGCTATTTGCCGATACTTGGGCCAAGCCGTTCTGGGCAAGATGTAGAAAGGTAAACCCAGCTAATATAGCCAGTAAATGATTTCTTATTTTAAATCGTAAAATCGCCATGAAGTCTTAAAGTTTTTGTCCAATTTCTGATTCGTTAAAATAGCGCGGATCATTTCTACCGGCATGACATTCAAGTGCATGATCTGATCATGAAATGCCTTATTGGTCATTTTGCCGCTTTCAACAAATTCTTTATGTAAAGCATAAAATTGGCGTCCCCCGGTAAGGTAAGCCAGTTGATACAATGGCGGGTAACGACCGGTAAATGACCTTCTCACCTCCCCCTCGGCATTGGCACGTTCAAAGCCGACACGATCCACCAAAAAATCGATGCATTGCTGAGGTGTCCATTTACCCAAATGATAATTTAAAGAGAAAATGATCCTCGCACAGCGGTGCATATGCCAAAACAGCATACCGATCCGATCTTCCGGCCCACGGGGAAAATGCATGTCCCAGAGCAACAGTTCCCAATAGAGCGACCAGCCCTCTACCCAGAAGGGCGTATTAAAATTGCGGTAGGTTCTGTTACGGGCATTCATAAAGAATTCAAGGTTATGCCCGGCAATTAGCTCATGATGCACAGTAGATCGGGAAAAATGAGGGTTATTCCCCCGCATGCTCATCATCCGGTCTTCATAATCCATCGTATTGGTGGGATACGACACGATAATATCTGTGCCCCCTAAAAAGAAAGGACTGACCTTTTGGGCCTCCGGCGACATCATATACATGCCCCACACCTCTTCCGCCAAAGGAGGAATGGTAATGAGATCATGCTGTTTCAGAAAATCGATCGACTCTTTATATAAGCCATAAATCATTTCCGGTTGTTTCCCCGGTTCCACATAGGTATTTTTCACCTTTTCCTGAGCAGCCTTCCAGTCGTCGCCAAAGCCCATCTCTTTCGATGCTTTTAGCATTTCCGCATCGCACCAGGCAAATTCTTTATTGGCGATATCAATCAGCTCTTCGGGCGTATAAGGTATAAACTCAAACTGGAGTTGTTTTACCAGTTCATCACGCCCTACAGGGTTACCCACAATCCCGCTCTTATCCACAGGCACGGCTTTTTGCATCTTTTTCCGGAGCGTCTGGGCATATCCGTTGAGATTACTGTCCAGCTCGGCATATACTTTAGGCACCCACCAAGTAAACAAAGGATCGTATTCGTTGTAAAATTCATAAACACTATTTACCGACTTGCGAAGATCATTGACCACCAAGATCGACTCCTCCACTTCTTCTTTACTAAATGCTTCCGACTCCTTCAGTATCAACGTTAATGAATCGATTTCCCTAGCCGCTTCATGCCAATCTTTTGCCACCTTTGCGGCGTCTGGCTGTAAGCCTCTACGCCGACTGACGGCATAAGGATAGATCAGATCGGAAAAGGGAAACCATTGCTTTACCCGTTCATACCGTTGACCTTCCTCATTGGCGCGCGATAGTTTGTCGTTCAAATCCCGTTTAAACAAAATGTAGTCGACCTTACATTCCTGTGGAAGTGCTTCAAAATTTAAGTTTTCAAGTCGACCGAGGTATTCCCTGTACAGCTTAATTAAGCGCTCCCGACGCTCCGGGGAACCTCCGGGATCCGAAACACCCCATCTACCGCCGCCCGTTCGCGTTCCGGCGGGGGTATAAAAACGGACCAGTGCCGAATGATCGGCATTAAATTGTTGCATCAAGGCAGGCATTTCATTACAAGGAACGTAGTGTGAAGGCTCCTGTGCATATATAGCATTAAGGCAAGCTTGTATCAAAAGAAATAAGCTGATGCATCGAATACGAATAGTGTTTGACATAGCACAACTTTATGGATATTTATCTTATTCCGTATCCCACCATACGCGGTTCGTCAGAAGGTCGCCGCTATGTTGGGCCTGTGGATTATTGGTTAATTCATTTAACGGGTATAACATCTTTCTTGGAATAGCGGAAATCGCATTTTGTACAGCAGTTAATGTCGGATAACCGGTACGACGCCAATCGTTGAATATTTCGGGAGATAAGAAGTTAACCACCGCCTTTTCTTCCATGATATAGGAAAGCGCATTTTCGTCATTAATATCGCCCCGATTTGCGAGATAAGCATTCACTCCGTCGCCGTCTGCTACGCCCAAGTGACTCATATCGGCTTCAATGGCCTGCCTGTAAAAGGGTTCCGCGGCTTCTGCTCCTGAAAGGATAAAAGTCGCTTCTGCCTTTAACAACAAGGCTTCCCGATAGTTAATAAGATAGAGCGGAGAATTTGCACTGGCATAATATGGCCCGCCCAGAGAATAGGATTCGAGGGCACCGATACCGGACGACCCAATCGTTCGCCCGAAGTAATCGTTATTTAACTTAGAGCGGCTGATGAGTTGGCCGATACGGGGATCGGCCCGGCTTACCAGCGAGTCAACTGTTTTAGAAGACAATACAATAGTCTCCACCGGCAAAAAATTACGGTACCATCGGTTTTCTTTTCCTGAAGTACCGTCATATACCAGCCTTAAATCATCGTCGTTACTTTGCATCCCGTTGGATAAGGCATCAAGTGCCAATTGCGCCTGTTCTGCCGCCATATGATTGGGTGCCTTACTTAAATGCATATAAAAACGGGCTTTTAAGGTATAAGCCGCCTTTATCCACTGCGCGGCATTGCCTGAATAAAAATAATCCCGATCTCCAGGAGCGTCGCCAGCCGCACTTTGCAGGCGACTAATGGCTTCATCTAACAGATTTTGTATGCTGCTATATACCGCCTCTTGACTATCATAGCCAGGATGAAAAGTTTCGGTGGCATTTAACCCTTGTGAATAGGGAATATCTCCCCACATATCGGTAGCGTAGCCTAAGGTATAGGCCGTCAATACATTGGCTATTCCTGCATAAATGTCATTGCCACTTTCATCTGCTTGTTCTTTAAGCAACTTCAAATTCTGCAAGCAAGAGGTATAAATATAATACCAGGTATCATTCAAGTCCGAAGGGTTCAGCAAATACGTACCGACATTGGGAGGGGCCTGATTCAACGCTATAAGTTGCATAAAATGCGCCGCATCAATCGATGCCCATCCGGCAACTACGTTGTGCACTAAATTATATTCGATGGCTGGCAACACCAATGATTCCTGTACTTTAGATGGCTCATTTGGATTTTCATTGACATCCAAAAATTTTTCGCATCCGGTGAAACAAACCGAAGTGACCGTTACGATACATATCAAATATTTTTTCATGTTTTTTCGTCGTTAGAAAGTGAGCGATAAAGTAAAGTTATAAGACCGTGATGTTGGCACTGCATTTCCATATAATCCCTGAGCCCCGTTGTCAGTTCCGTAACTACTCACCTCGGGGTCTGAACCGGTAAAATGTGGCGCGTATATCCAGAGGTTGCGTCCGGTAGCGGTCAGCGCTATTCGTTGAAAAGGTGTTTTTTGCACGAGATTTTGCGGAAAATTGTAAGTCAGGTTAACATTCCGCAACTTGATATACGTGCCATCTTGGATTGCCGCCTCGTAGATCAGGTTAAGCCGTTGATAATAGTCTTCTGCACTCACAGAAACGGAATTGACTTCACCGGTATTCACGTTTACACCTTCAACAACACGGTCTTCCCGATCTTCCGTCGCTTTAGCGGTACCGTAAAAGAACCCGTACCGGTCGTCGGAGTTCATGAGATCCCCACCCTTCCGCATATCAAAAAAGAAATTTAGGCTTAAATTCTTATATGTAAGGGTATTATTTAATCCCGCTAACCAATCCGGTTGAATATTGCCAATTTTTTTTGATTCGCTCACTACAGGCAAACCGGTATCATCAATCAGGAGCTCGCCTTGGTCGTTATAACTGTATCCAGCACCATAAAAAGTACCATAAGGATCGCCAACAAAAGCATAAGTCTGTCCGATATTGACCGACTCGGCGCCGTCGTTTAGATAAGTAACCCGGTTTTTGATTTTGGTAAAGTTAAACGTAAAATCCCAGGAAAAATTTTTATTTTTTATCGGACTGACATTCAGTAATGCTTCTATGCCATGATTATACATGTTACCGGCATTAATATACGAGTTACTGTAACCTGTAGAATTGGCCAAGGTAACATAAGACAGTAAATCTTGATGATCGCGATCGAAATAATTGAATTCCAAGCCGATCCTGTTGTTAAAAAACTGCGCTTCCAGACCCAATTCCAGCTCCGTGGTGGTTTCATTTTTAAGATTCGCATTGCCTAGGACATCGCTGATCAAAAATCCGGGGATTCCATTAAAAGGAAAATTGTTAGCAATGGAATAAACAGTCGACGTGGCATATGGGGAGACATTATCGTTTCCAACTTTAGAGTAGGACGCTCGAAGCTTACCAAAAGTTAACCAAGGAGCGCTTTCCTTCAATAGTTCAGAAAAGACAAAGCCCGCTGACGCGGAACCGTAGACATAGGTACGGTTGTCCTTTTCAAATACCGAGCTCTGCTCTAAACGTCCGGTAAACGACAGATTTAGCAAGCGCTTGTAATCAAGTGTAGGCTGGGCATAAAAAGATACCCGTCTAAAACGCGAATAATTTTCGGTACTGGTCTGGTTCTCCGTATTGCTGATATTATTGAAATCAGCAACTGTAAAACCGCCTGTTCCCGTTAGTTGATAAACTTGGCTATATGTCGAAAAGACGTTATTGCCGACCAATAATCCCAGTTCAAAATCATCACCAAATTGTTTGCGGACTTCGGCAATCAGATCGTGATTAAACTGCCTATAATTATTATTGCGGTCTCTTAATGTTCCGGTGGTGGCCAACACATCGCTGGGTGCTTCATGATATTTCGATTGTTCGGAGTAAATATCTGCACCCAATCGTTCTGTGATGGTCAGCCAACTGGCCGGCGTATAGGTAAATGTCGCAATCGGAAGGAAGCGGTTCCCCCTGACATCGGTATAAATATTTTCCAGTGCCCAATAGGGATTATTACGAGAATAACGGAACATACGCTGAGTACCATCCTCATTTGTAGCTGGTAGCGGATCCCAGTTAAAAGGTGCTGTATAAATCGTCCAAAGCGGACTCTCCAATCCATAACCCTCGGAAGTACGATGGGCAGTAGTAGCTACATAATTAAACTGAAAATTCGCAGTGAGCTGATCAAAAACTTTGTTGCTAAATTTTGCGAAGGCAGCATGTCGCTTATAATCGGTAGTAGGAACGGTACCCTCCTGATCTAGATAAGAATAAGACATAAAATAATTGGACTTATCGGTACCTCCCTGAACACTTAAGGTATTGTTATAGGTTTTACCCGTTTGAAAAAAGGCATCCATGGGATTAACATTACGTACCGGTTGTCCGTTAACCGTCAAGGTATCCAAACGCGGGCCCCATACCAAGCTCGTTTTTTGATCACTATCCTCTCCGTTCCAGTAAACGCCGCGATCGCCTAAGGCATATACGTCCTGCACCTCGGGATAAATGGCTTTGTCTACCGAAAATTGCGAAGAGAAGTTAATGCTGGCTTTTGCGTTCTTCGCCCCATTCTTGGTGGTCACGATCACTACTCCACGGGCAGCGCTGGACCCATACAGGGCAGAAGCGGCCGAGCCTTTCAGCACGTTAATACTTTCAATAATAGCCGGATCAATATCCGAAAAACGGCTGATTCCGTTTCCATTCCCATTATTTCCGGTCTGTTCATTGTTAATCGGCACACCATCCACAACGATCAAAGCCTCGTTGTTACCGCTAAGCGAACTGGTCCCGCGGATCACAATCCGCGAAGAACTTCCCGGTTGTCCGGAAGAGGAGGTAATCTGGACACCGGATACTTTACCCGTTAAGGCATTCAGCACATTCGGTTCCTTGGTTTTTGCAATCTCTTCCCCGCTAACTTCCTGCGTACTATAGGTCAATTGCCTCTTTTCTCTTTTTATTCCTAAAGCGGTGACCACCACCTCATCCAAATCCGAAGAAGACGCTTTTAGGGTAATGGTGTACTGATTTGCTTCATCGATGGCCACCCGTTTGGTTTCGAACCCTATATATGAAATGACCAAAACGGACTTTAGCGGTAAGTCTAGCGTAAACTCCCCCGTTGCGTTGGTGCTTACTCCCAGGTTAAGTCCTTCTACCTTAATGGAAACACCGGGTAGTCCGGCACCCGTTTCATCCAACACACGCCCCTTAATGGCTTTTGTCTGGGCGTTTGCATATAAAGCATAAAAATTCACAAAAAGCCATATTAATATTATTTTTTTCATCTGCATACGATTAACCTGTTTTTGTTAGGAAGACTGATACTGATTTGGTTAAATAAAAAGCTGCCTTAAAACAGCAAGAACATTCACAATAGTTATTATGTCGGTGCACGATCCGGATGGTTAAGGAGACGAAGTGCCAAAAGAAAAGAGAAATAATTAAGCGCCATACGCATGCTAGTTTAAATGAGATAATCCGATTATCCCCTACTAGCTTAATAAGGCTTAAATAATTGGCCGGCTTTGGATTATATCCAAATGTAAAGGGTTTGTGACAACAAAAATAGCTGGATATTAACCTATGATGATCGCATTTTAATCAGGTTTATTATAAACAGCAGCATTTGTATGTTTTATTTTCCTAACGATTAACCAATGGTTGTTGATTCGTTTAAAAATAATGGTAAATGTCCCTTTGATCAGCTTTAGCTGAACAGTAAAGATCATATTACTTTACTCTTTTTATCGGCTTTAGGTTTTTACGATAATATACGTCAGCCGGAATATGGTGCCCCATATATACTTTACTCAGGATTCGGAATAATGTGGGATCATAGCGTTTCAGATCGTTAGGGCTTTGGATACGCTGATCACCGTCGTAAAACTCAATATTCGACCAAAACCACCATTGCGTACCTTCCGCCCAATATTCTTCTTTGGTATTGATTGCGTATTGACCTTTGTACATTCCTTTTGCTTTAGCCTGTTCATAGGCTTTTTCGATTTCCTGATATAAGGAAGGATCAACGGTACGGATGGCATTCATGATATTATGACTGAATTCGTGCACCAGAATATGTTCGCCAAAATACCGGGTACCGGGATAACCCAACAGATTTTCTTCGGCACAGGAAGTTAGCGTACCTCCCATTCCCCGTGCCCGTCGGTTCCAATATTCTTTATCTGTCATGCTGGCTATACCGCCCGGCTTGTCGTAATGCTCCCTTTCACCAGGAGTTAATCGTCTATCATCGCGTTTGGGTTTCTTCCAATTGCGGCGTTCCGGAAGATCCATCTCGCCCTCGGTAGCCGCAATGACCAGCACACGAGCTCCATTTCCGATCAGGCCTCTCCGGATATCCGGGCGGGACACTAACATATAGTTGACGACATCCCGCGCAACCAATAGCGCTTCGTCCGGTGTTTTTTCGGAAGAGAGGATCGGGATACCAAAAGCGTCGCAATATTTTTGATAAAAGGGATCAACATGCAAAGAATCGGGAGGAAGGCTTACCATCAATTTTCCGTAACTACCCACCAAGGCCCCGTTGGATCCTGCCTTATCCTGTCCGAATGCCGAAAAGAGCAACAGCAAAAGGCCGCAATAGGTACCGATAAGATGTTTCAAATAGTGCATATTTACATTATTCCTCAAACATACACATAAAATCTAAGGCAGTATAAAATCGATCTTAACCGAATTTTCTTTGATTTTCCTTATCTAATTCTCCTTATTTGACCCATAGGTTCAAAATAACCCAGATACCGGCTTTTGGAGAAGCGTGTTTTCCGGGCATTATGGCAGAACAGATACGCATGGAATGCTCCCTGCTCAAACTGGGGCGGCAGTTCCACTTCGATGCGGCCGTCTATCCGGTAGGAGGTCTGGTCGTTTCTCGCTCCCATACCCAGTTCCGGACTATAGACCACCAGTACCAGTTGATCAAGATCTTTGGCCAAGGGATGGGGAAGCGACTCATACCGCACTTCCAAACTTCCCGGAGAACGCACAGTGTCGGTCACTTCAGGAACAGGCAAGGTGCCCATGCTGATCATGACCTTCTCCGGATTAACGTGCTGATCCGGATAATCCCCCTCTGTGGCATCCTGAATCACCTTCCGCAATGCCTGCCCAAAGGTCTTGCTTTTCTTTCCTTCCCCATATTGCCCCCAGCTTTCGTTGACAATGGGCCGTAAAGGGTTCAGAAAGGCCATGGCCAAACGCAGTTTCTGCTGGCTGGCCAGTTTCCCGTAAGCGTCTTTCTGCTTCTTCGGTTTATTTCGATCGAAAAAAAATTCCATAACAGTGCTGATCAGTTAAATGGACAGGTAAACGGTAGGGGATACTTTCTTCCTACTGCTGTCGCTCCAGAACAGCCAGATATGTATCGGCCCACCGGAGGGATCCCATGAAATGGACGTTTCCCCTTTGTACCGCTGGGATCGGTTCACCGTCCCGCCAAAACGATCGTCATCCGGTTCACAGACGAGGATATGCAGCTCATCATCCATCGCCCCTCCCAGGCCATAGGTTTTGGTGTTCCAGGAAATTTTGATATGTCCGTCCTCCATCACCGCCTTTTCGCCGCCTGCTGGTGCTAAAGCCCCTCTACTGAACTGAAGGGCTGGATAATTCAACACCGGTTCTCCCTGCTCATCTTCTATGAAAGCGTGATCAAAATTGTACTGAAAAGCGGCATTGCACCCTGTACGCTTTTGGGTGAAATTACCGAATCCGACTTCCAGTACAGCGGGAACTTTTGCCAGAAATTGGTTCAGTAAGCCAAACTTTTTATAGTGCGCCAGCTGCTTTTCACTGGGTTTCCCCTTATTGCTGTAATCGCGGGCATTACCCTTTATATAAGGTATCTTTCTCCATCTGCTGCCGACTACACTGCCTACCCTTCCGCTAAAAGGGCCTATTATACCGTTTTTTATTGTTGCCATATGCTGTTTATACCGTTAAGCTAATGTATTTACTCCTAAAATTACAAAGAAATATATCTAAATATATAAAGAAATATAAATAAAAAGATATTTTATGCTTTATTTATCGTTTTTTCACCGTAAATACACCGTATTTTTTACGGTAAAAAAACGATAGATTTACGGTAAAAAAACGGTAAAATATAATATCTGTATTATTTCTTTATCATATCTTTATTATTTCTCTCTTTAATCTTTAGGAAATACGGTATGAAGACAGTCTCTCCTTTAGGGCTTAATTGTTTAAGGCGCCAAGGTCTATCCGCATTCGATGATAATGCTTTTTCTTTCCTTTTTTATTAAAGTCACCCCCCTTATTTACGAAAATGCTACGCCTATATGCCGCATTTTTTCAATACTTTTATCCCATTCAACATACCATGCGGATAGACAGATTGGCAAAAAATTAATAAACATCTTAATTTGATATGTTAAAGAAAACACCTCGATCATAACAAGGCATTTCTCTTATATTATCCTTTATGAAAATAACTGACGCGAATAACAGATGGACTAAGGGGCTTTCCCTTTGCTTTATTTTGGTTTTATCTAACATCACCACCCTATTTGCCCAGCAAACAGTGCCCATTGAGTTTGTGATTGATACCGACAAACAAGCGCAGACCATTGATAACATCGGTGCTTCCGGTTGTTGGTTTTCCGAAGGTATCGGCAAGTATTGGCCAACAGAAAAAAAAGAACAAATTGCCGAGTGGCTTTTTAGTCGGGAATTCGACTCCGCAGGTAATCCCAAAGGTATAGGTTTATCTGCCTGGCGGTTCAATATAGGAGGCGGAACAGCGGAACAGGGAGACAGCAGCGGCATAAAAGATTTTAGGAAAAGAGTCGAATGTTTCCAACGTCCGGATGGCACGTACGACTGGTCCAAGCAATCCGGATACCTTTGGTTTGTCAGAAAAGCCAAAGAATATGGGGTTGAAAATTTAATTGCATTCTCGAACACTCCTCCTGTGCAGTTTACAAAAAATGGCAGAGGATTCAAAACAGAGCGCGATTTTCAATCCAATTTACAAGCAGATAAGTATGACGATTATGCCCGTTTTCTAACGGATGTACTGCAACATTTTGAACAGGAAGGTCTACATTTCAATTATATCAGTCCGGTTAACGAGCCGCAATGGGATTGGAGTAACAAACCAGGGCAAGCCAGTCAGGAAGGGAGCCCCTGGTCTAATCAAGATATCTATAAAATAACGAAATTGTTAGACAGCAATCTTTCAAAAGCAGGTTTGGACACCAAAATTATGCTTACTGAAGCAGGCACCTTAGATTATCTGTTTCGTAACGAAGGTAAAACCGCGAAACAAATTCAACATTTCTTTTCAAAAGACAGCCTTTTGTCCTTATCAGCGCTTCCTCATATGCCTAAATTTATAGGCGGTCACAGTTATTTCACCGATAAAGGAGATACCAATCGGGTAAAGGTGAGGGCGATGTTATGCGATACGGCACGGAAATACAACATCGATTTCTGGCAAACGGAATATTCTATGCTAGGGGATGGATATAAGGAGGGGATAAAGGCAAAGCGGACAGCGATGGACTGTGCCCTGTTTTTATCCAAGATTATCCATACCGATCTGACGGTAGCCAATGCTGCAGCATGGCATTTATGGAACAGCTATGAACCGGGCGATCCCGAAGCCGAAACCAGGTATTATTTGATTGCACTCCGGCCGAATCCAACGCATACAGACGGCGAATTTTATCAGACAAAAGCCCTTTGGGCAATGGGTAATTACAGTCGGTTCATTCGCCCGGGCATGCATCGGATTATAACCTCCAGAAGTGATGAGCTGGATGACGTTGCAGCATCCCAAAACATCATGCTTTCTGCATTTTGCAACGATAAACAAGTGGTCGCTGTAGCCATCAATTATACTACAGAGCAAAAGGAGATCAAAATAAGTTTGAAAAATTTTGGAAAAATCAGGCACATAAACAAATTTATCACTTCTTCAGCAACGGAAGACAACCTTAAGCGTTATCCGCAAAAAGATGTAAAGGAGACCATTATTTTGCCCGCGCGGTCTATAAGCACCTTTGTTATGGATAAATAATGGTTTTAGGATTAACTATTGTATTTTCTGAGCCAACATTGCGACAGCGATCTGAAAGCAAGCAACTAACTGTCGGCAATTTCCTTTACCGGACTTGCCCCATTGCCTTTCTCACCAAAGGGTACAATATGAACAATAAGGCAGCAATACCTACCGCATAAATGGCCAATTGTTTATAACCTTCCGTATAAGCCATCAGCTTCTCCATGAGCGTAGCATTCGGATTGGCGGTGGACATTCCCGCCCCCAATAAGCCGGCGAAATATTGCCCATAAGCATTTCCAAAAAACCAGAGGCCCATCATCATTCCTGTTAAATGTTGAGGGGATAGTTTCGTGATGATCGACATGCCGATCGGACCGATGCATAACTCGCTCAAGGTGATAAAGAAATAGGCTAGAGTAAACACATCTAGCGAGGTAATGCCTTGCGGATTAGCGAAAAATCGGGTAGCAAAAAAAGTATAAAAGCCCAGGGCTAAAAGCAGAAAGCCGATGCCGAACTTAACAACCGTATGCGGCTCCCGGTTTCGTTTAGCCAACCAGATCCATATTAAGCCTAAAGGAGAGCTACACACAATGATAAAAAAAGATCCGGAGGAGTTGTTCACAATATTCGGGTCGATCTGAAAAAACAAGAGCTGATGGTTGAGGTTCTGGGCGGCAAAAAGATTGAGCGAGCCACCCATCTGTTCAAAAAAAGCGATGTAAAAAATATAAGCGATAATAAAAGTCATTGCTGCTAACAATGGCCAACGGGATTGGTGCTCTTTCAGCTTAAACCACTCGTAAGCAAAATAGATCAGGGCCAGTGGGCCAACGGTGTACATGAAATAATCGGTATACTGCGTATTTTGCACCATGATCAAGATGAAGGGAATGGCCAATAGGGCACATAAGTAAACCGCAATTTCCTGAACTAAAGGTTTTCTTTTCACGGGACCCTCCAGTGAGAACCGGCCAATTGGCCCTAAATAAGGTTTGGAAATTTGAAAGGTTATCAAACCCAGTAACATCACAACCGCAGCCGAAAAAAAGGCAGCGCTCCAGCTCACGTACTTCCCGAGGTATACACAAACAACCCCACCCAGCAAGCCGCCGACATTAATCCCGGCGTAAAACAAGCTAAAACCTGCATCTCTTCTCGTATCTTGTTCGTGATACAATTGTCCCACCATCGAAGAGATATTTGGTTTAAAAAAACCTGTTCCGATAATGGATAAGGAAATGCCGATATAGAAGAAAGTTCCAGGAGCGCTGGCAATCAGCAGGTTGCCCAATATCATCAAGATGCCACCGAACACTAAGGACTTCCGGAAGCCGAGCACCTTATCTGCCAATATTCCTCCGGCAAAGGTAAAAGCATAAACAAAGGCTTGTATAGCGCCGTACTTTAGGTTCGCTTCCCTATCACTTAACACGAGTTGATCGACCATAAAGAGGGTTAGAACGCCCCGCATGCCATAAAAACAGAAGCGTTCCCACATTTCAATGGCTGATAACAGCCAAAGCTGCTTCGGATATTTACTGTTAAAATTGCGGATTTCGCCCAAGGAAAGGTTTTTTTGCATATTATTGTTTCCCTCCTATTAAAAACTGATGAAATAATTGATTCGCCTCCTTGCTGGCATTGGCCTGCTTTTGTAAAAGATAACGGTCTCCCTCCTTAATCAAAGATAATCCAGCATATCCTAAATATTTGGCGTAATTTAACTCCTTGGTAGTATAAATATATTCGAAAAGTTCGGTCAGATCTGATCCCGAAACTGTTTTGCATACCTCTTTAAATTCTTGTTCGGTAAAGCCTCTGCCCAGTTCTTTATCATAGCGGTAATACAGTTGACGCATCACATCATCCAAAGACTTTTTGCCTTCCGTGGCCTTTCTTATGGCCAAATCGAACAGCAGACCAACAATTGGCCCTTTTACATAATAAGAGATGGACTTACCCGATCGCTCCCCGAATGGCCCATCTTCCCAAGTTTGCTCGCTAGCTTCGGCCAAAGTTTGGTAATGTTTGCCTTCATTAGCTTCATATTGTGTAATCTGCGCTGCCAACAGGTCAAGCACCTGCCGTGGGGAGTAGATGCCCGCCCGATTCAAGAGTATAAACTCATAGTAAACCGTTAACCCTTCCGATATCCACAATTGTTTCGTCCGGTTTGGCTTGCTATAGTCAAAAGGACCTAATTCAATCGGGCGGATACGCTTAACATTATAGTGGTGGAAATATTCGTGTGTAAGAAAATTTAAGACCTGCACCCTTCCCGCAGAATCTTGTGGAGGGCCGTCAAAGCTCACGGTTGTAGAATTTAAATGTTCAATTCCCCCTCTTCCCTGACCAATGCCTATAAAAGTATAATGATTATAAGGAATATCACCTATCAGATCAACCGCGGCGGTGACCGCTTTTTTCAGATCATCCATCAAGGCCTGTCCATCTCCCTCCTGCATAGCAAAAGCATAAAAATCGTGCGGAATTTGCCGGACATAGAAGGTAGGTAGTTTACTCAAATTGCCGACCAAAATCGGACTATCATACAAGACATCATAGTTGGCTGCGCTCACAATGAAAGGATTATCCGGAGAAACCCGTTCTAACCCTGTTGCCACATCTTTCCACCCTTGTTGATCCATATCTATGGAAATTCTAGCGGGCCTCTGCAATTCGCCAACCGGATACAGGAAAACACCTGTAGACACCAGATAGGCATGCGCTTCATCCAAATACGGAGAAGCAACAAAATTCCGATCGGCTTTCACCATATAGGAAATGATTAATTTCCGGTTTCCTTTCGGTTGGATTTGCCAAGATTGCGGATCTTTTTTTTCGGCAGGTAATAGCTTTCCTTCTTCATTTTTCACTTGGAATCCGCTGACCTTCTCCGCGTAATTCATCAACTGGTAATACCCAGGCATCCAAGTGGGTATGCTGACTACTACTGTTTCCTTTGCTTCCGGTGAAAGCGTCAGTTGCATTTCTACATCCAAAAGATGCTGTTGTGCATCCTTGACTTTCACCATATAGTTCACGGTATCCTGTGTTTGCCCTAATAGTCCATTAAAAGAAAAAAGGCATAAAACAAGATACCAAATACTTTTTTTCATATACTCTCTTTTGATGACGCATTCTTTCCTGCAATGCCATAGTAAACCGGAATTCCCAATAAGGTAATGATCAGCCCCGGCCACGTATAATTGGGTTTGTAGATAATCAACAATACGCAAAAGCTGATGCCCATGAGGATATAGATGATGGGAAGTACTGGATAGCCGAACGCCTTATAAGGCCGAGGCTGTTCCGGTCTTTTCTTTCTTAAAATAAAAATACCGGCGATGGTCAGCATATAAAACAGCACCACTACAAAGGAAATCATATCCAGCAGATCGCCATACTTCCCACTTAGGCACCAGAGGGAGGCGATTACTGCTTGTAACCAGAGCGCAATTCCCGGGACAGCATTGTTATTTAGCGTACCGACCTTTTTAAAAAACACACCTTCTTTCGCCATGGAATAATAAACCCTGGCACCTGCCATAATCAATCCGTTATTGCAGCCAAACGTAGAAACCATAATCATCAAGGCAATGATAATTGTTCCCGCCTCCCCGAAAATGGCATGCGAAGCGGTAACCGCTACCCGATCCTTTTCGGATGCCGCCATTTCGGGTAGGGTTAACACGCCTGTGTACATCATATTCGTCAACATATACAAGAAGGTCACCAAGAGGGTACCCAATGCCAGGCTAAGGCCTACGTTGCGCTGCGGATTTTTCACTTCTCCGGCGATGAATGCCACGCTATGCCAGGAATCGCTACTAAAGATAGAGCCCACCATCGCTGCTGCAATAGCACCGAAAGCGGCCATAGTGGTATAGCTTTCCATCGATCCGTCTATGTTTAACCGTTGCAATTTCCACGTTGTTCCACTTAGCCAGTTCGACTGCCATACGTCCGATTTCAGCGCCCATAGCCCAAAGATGATCAATAGTGCCAGTGATAGGATTTTAGCCAGGGTAATGATGGTTTGCACCCATTTCCCGCTGTCGACACCCCGGGTATTAATATACGTCAACAAGAGAATAACGGCTATACTGAGCACCTGAGCGGGAGAGATATTGATAAAGCCAAGCGGTAACCAGACCAAGTCTTCGCTGAATGCCGGAATGAGATAAGCGGTAAATTTGGCAAAAGCTACGCCAACCGCGGCAATGGTGGCCGTTTGAATTACGGTAAAGAAACTCCAGCCATATAAAAAACTGATTAACGGATTATAGGCCTCTTTAAGGTAAATATATTGTCCGCCTGCTTTGGGAAACATAGCGCTCAATTCGCCATAACTCAAGGCCGCCGTAAGCGTCATGAAGCCAGTGATGAACCAGACAAACAGCAGCCACCCTGCACTACCAGTCTGACGGCTAATATCGGCACTGACAATAAAAATACCTGAACCGATCATACTGCCGGCAACCAACATCGTGGCATCCATCAGACGCAGTGAAGGTTTAAAGCTTGTCTGGTTTGCTGCGGTATTATTTTCCGCATCCGCGGAACTTGCCGCTTTATTCCTTAAAATCATAAAATTTCCAGCTGGTTTTGAAATTCTTGGTTAACTTTTGCTTGGTTAGAATAGCACGCATCATTTCGATGGGCATTTGGTTCTCCTTCATGAACGCATCGTGGAATTGCTTCATCGTCATTTTCCCCCCGTCGACCAGTTCGTGTTTTAAGCGCATAATCTGCAAACCTCCCAGCAGGTAGGCGGCTTGATATAAGGGTGGATAATTACCTTGAAAGGAACGTCTCACTTCCCCTTCGGCATTGGCGCGTTCAAAGCCTACGCGATCCACCAGGAAGTCGATACATTCCTGGGGCGACCAGTTCCCTAAATGGTAATTGAGCGAAAAGATAATGCGGGCGCAGCGGTGCATCCGCCAGAAGAGCATGCCGATCCGTTCTTCCGGGGTTTTGGCAAAGCCATTCTCATAGAGTAACAGCTCCCAATATAGCGCCCATCCTTCGGTATAAAAAGGTGTTCTAAACTCGCGGCGATAAGGCTTGTACCGGCTATTCATGAAATATTGCAGGTGATGTCCCGGAACCAGCTCATGCTGCACCGTTCCCCTGGAAAAATAGGGGTTGTTGCCCCGCATGCTCATCATTTTGTCGTCATAAGACATGCTATTGGTAGGATATGAAATGCTGATTTCCCTTCCCCCGGTAAAGAAGGGGTTGACCAATTGCCGTTCCGGTGTCATCATAATCATTCCCCAACCCTCATCAGCCAATTCAGGCCAGGTTATCCAATCCCGTTCCGTAATAAAGGATTTGGCATCGTTGTATAATTTGATGATCAATTCCGGTTGCTCTCCTGGTTCTACATAGCTGTTTTTCACCTTTTCCTGCGCTTTTTTCCAGTCCTCACCAAAGCCCATTTCTTTTGAGGCTTTTAATAGTTCCTGATCACACCAAGCAAATTCCTGGTTGGCCAACTTGATCAACTCTTGTGGAGTATAGGGAATGAACTCGCTACGCAATTGCTTATTTAATTCTTCTTCGCCAACGGGCACCCCTTTTATTCCACTTTCATCGGTTTTTTGCGTCGTCCGGACTTCACCGATGGTATTCAATTTCTTGGCATATACGCCTAACAACGAATCCACCTCACGATACGTAGCCGGAACCCACCAAGTGAATAGAGGATCGTAGGTATTGTAAAAATCAAATACGTTCTTCAAGCGGCTTTGCAGGCCTGTTGTTGCCTCTTTGGCGAAAGAAGCCAATTTCATGTCGATTTTTGGCTGATCTGCCAAGCTAGCCAATTGCTGTTTTATTGCTTTTGCTGTATTATTCAACTGCGCAGCCACCGCCTTTCCGTCGACCGTCGTTCCACGAAGGCGCTTAACCTCCAAGGTATAAATCGAATCATCAAAAGGAATAAGTTGCTTAATGGAGGCATACTGTTTTTCTTCTAGCGCCAACTGTTCTTCGTTTTCCGCTATACGGTTTTTTAACAGCAGGTAGTCGACTTGTCCATTTACATTCATTTGATCGAAAGATAAGCCTTCAAGTGTCTTTAGATAGGCTTGGTCGATTTCCTTCAAGCGTTTACGTTGTGTGGGCGAGCGGAGGACTTGCTGACGAAAAAAACCGCGCGGTGCCCGGGGTGAATAAAATTCCAGGATCGTCTCGACATCCGCATTATAACGGGTAATGATATCCGCTACCTCACTGGTGCTTGTATAGGGATCAAACGTTTGCTGTGCTTTGGCCAGATAGGCCGAGTTAACGAGTATAAATAAAAGAAAAATGGTAAAGGATTTGAGACATGCCTTATGCTTATCGTTCATTGCTGTATTTTTATATATCCTAACGTAAAATTCGGGAACCAGACGACGCATCTTTCCCAGTTTACCCTAAGTTTAAAGGCGGTTTATTTAGATTTTCGTTAGCGATAGCAAATATAGCAGTAAAATTTATGGCTAAGCTACCATATATTAACCATTCATTACCTAATTTTATAGGTTTTCGAATCAAAAAATTTACAAATGCTGGATTTGTTCGTAAATTTTGAAGAGATCTGTCTAAAAAATGTCGCCCTAAATATCATCATTTAAGAAGTGCGAACCACTATTAAATTGCGAGATCAATCCCTCTTTCTTCTTCCTGCTCCACCCCTTGATCTCTTTTTCTCTTGAAATAGCGTAATCTATATATTGGAATCTTTCCCAATAAATCAAATAATAAACCTTATACTTACCTGTAAAATGTTTTTGTTCCCCTTTGGCATCCTACTCATGCGCATGTAATCTTGTCCTGATATCGTTTGTTACACCGGTATATAATACGGTTTTTCGGGAATTAGTGATTATATAAACAAAATAATTATGGGTTCCTAAAGGTTTCATTAGGTAAATATACTTTCATTTTTAGATCCTTCACCAGACATCTCCGCTACTCATTAATTCTTTTTCACAGAAAACTTATACACCGTTTTTGTTTGATAGGTATCTCCTGCTTTTAAGGTAGTAGAAGGAAATGTGGGTTGATTGGGTGAATCAGGGAAATGTTGGGTTTCCAAACAAAAGGCGGAACGGTAACCATAGTCCTTACCTCCTTTACCTAAATTTTCCCCTGCTTTCATAAAATTACCACTATAGAACTGCAAACCTGGCTCTTCCGTTAACACTTCCATTTCTATACCCGATTTAGGGCTATACACGTTAGCCACTGCAGCCAATCCATCTTTTTTGTTCAGCACAAAATTATGGTCGTATCCCTTCCCTCTTTTTAATTGTTCATGATCAGCATCAATGCGGCTTCCGATAGGTGTTGGTTTTCTAAAATCGAAAGGTGTATTGCTTACATCCATTAGGGAACCTGTTGGGATAAGCGTTTCATCGACCGGCGTAATTTTGTCGGCCAAAATTTGCATTTCGTGGTCCAGAATTGTGCTGTCGCCTTCACCACTTAGGTTGAAATAGGCATGATTGGTTAAATTTAATACGGTATTTTTATCGCTGCTGGCCTGATAGGCTATTTCCAATTCATTATTGTCGGTTAAGGTATAGGTAACGGAAATATCCAAGTTACCAGGATAGCCGGCTTCTCCATCAGGTGAATGGTAGGTTAATTTTAAGGATTGTTGATTCGGTTGTTCGGCATCCCATACCTTATCGTATACCCCGTTAATGCCGCCATGCAAAGAATTCGGACCGTCATTCACTTCCAGCTGATACTCTTTTCCATCCAAGGTAAATTTCCCTTTAGCAATACGGTTACCATAACGGCCCACAATAGCCCCATAAAAAGAGCTTTTGTTGTCTTTATAGGTTTGCGCCTTGTCATACCCTAAGACCACATCCGTTGGGTTATCATTTTTATCGGGAACGACCAAGCTTACGATCCGTGCACCATAATTGGTGACGGTTGCCTTGGCCTTTCCGGAAGCATTGCTTAAGGTGTAAAGTGTTACCTCTTTGCCGTCAATTGTCGCATTAAAATCTGTTGTTGAATCTTGTGCGGTAGTATCCGCTGTTTCGTTGCTCCGTTGCTGGCTTTGGTTGCAAGAAGCCATGAAAACAAGCGCTGCAAAAGTAGCCGCGTATACGATTTTATTCATCATGGTATGTTTATAATTTTTTTCTAAGGTAAAAGAATTATTTGGATTATCGCACGAACAAATTCGTCATCCTATATCAACCTTTCAGCAGTTTATTTCAATCTAATCCGAAACACATGAAAAGAATAAGGCATAAGTTCCATGCTCCATTTTCTTTTGTTCACCTGGATATGATCGGTTTTTGGACTAACCTGCTTTGGCTGACTTAATGTATTCACGTCATCCAAGCTTTCAGCCGTTAATAGGATATGCTCGGCTTCTTTTTCAACATTACGATCTGTTTGAACATCAAAAATCCCGTTAACCGCATGGTTCTGGTGATTTACAATTTTGATGATAATCGTTTGCTGTTCTTCATCCAGCACGGCAGAAGCATATAAACCATTTTGGCCTGCTAACACCTCACCATCGGCCTGAACAGGAATTACCCGCGTGCCCTTATTCGTTGCATAAAGTTTTTGGACGTAATAGCTTGGCGTACCGTAGGCCTTCAGGTTATCCACCCAAATTAAATCGGGCGTCCACTGCCAACCTTCTACATGGGCAAAGAGCGGCGCATAGGAAGCCATGTTCACGACATCCGCATTCCGTTCCAAACCAGTAAGGAATGCCGCTTCCGCGATGGCTGCTTCCCAATTGTTTCTTTTAACGGCAATTTGGGTACGGGCTGTATGGGCGGCATATTCACCTGCGAAAACTTTTGATCCGTTACGATCATAGGTATCATATCGACTAGCGTGGCTCAGGAACCAATCGGGCTTGCGGTAGTAATGCTCATCAATAAAATTTACACCCATTGCCCGCAGCTTCTGATTGAGGAAATCAAAACGTTCTCCTTCAGGGTCCGTACCCGAGCTAGCTACGATTTGGATGTCGGGATACCGTGCATTTAACGCCTTTTTAAAAACCGCTAGTCTTTCCACATATTGCGGGCCCCAATTTTCATTTCCAATTCCGATCATTTTGAGATGAAAAGGTTCGGGATGCCCCATATCCGCCCTCAATTTTCCCCATTTGGTATGGCTATCTCCATTGGCAAATTCCACTAGATCTAAAGCGTCCTGTACATATTCATCCAGTTCATCAAGAGGTACCAGTTCGGCGGTATTAAATTGACAGGCCATGCCACAATTTAAGATGGGCAAAGGTTCTGCTCCAATATCTTCAGCCAGTTGAAAGTATTCAAAAAAACCCAAGCCAAAACTTTGGTAATAATCGGGGGTCGACCGGTGCGCAAATTCCGTATTCCATCGGTTGATGATCAGCTGGCGGTTTTCAATGGGCCCGACCGTCTTTTTCCACTGAAAACGGGTAGCTAAATCACGGCCCTCCACAATACAACCACCTGGAAAGCGTATAAATCCAGGCTTCATATCTGCAAGCAGCTGCACCATATCCGCCCGCAAGCCGCCAGGACGTTTTTTCCAGGTGTCTTCCGGAAAAAGGGAAAGCATATCCAAATCAACCTCCCCCTTACCCTCAAACCAGACATTCAGTTTTGCCTTCGCTTCGGTTCTATTGGCATAAAAACTAACCTGTTGTTTTTGCCAGGCATTGCCCTGCTGGTTTAGGTTAAGTTGGCCTTCGCCGATCACCTGACCCGTGCTATCAACCAGTTCCACATGGAGTCCAATACCGGGCTTTACCTGTCGATAAAGCACACTGAAATCATAACGTAGGCCCTTTTTAACGCCCATCCCTCGAAAGCCCTCGTTCTGAAGTCCAATTTTTTCAGGCAGGTCTATCGTTTTCACCCGAAGAAAACGCGGGTTATTTGGCTGTTCTTGTTTTCGATTCAGCACCAACAGTGCGCCTTCAGGAATATGATCTCCCAATTTTTGCCATCCCATGAAAGGTTGTCCAAATTCAAAAGACCGGTTTTTAACCAGTTCCGCATAAATACCGCCATCGGCACCCAGGTTAATATCTTCAAAAAACACACCCCACATGGTAGGCGAAATTTCAGCACCCGGCTGCTTGGCATATACGGTAAAGGTTTTGCTGGCTTGCGCAATTCCCTGTGAAATACTCCCAAATACGAGGAGAACCATCAGTACCTGTTTATGTATCATTTATCTGTTCTTATATTACTTAATTCAGTTCCAATACAATCACCGAAAAGGGAGGCATCTTCAGGGTTAATCGGTTTGCCTTCATCTTCGCACCGGCAAATGCCACCGGCTGAATATAGGTTGGATTATCAAAAGAATTAAAGTCGCGCAATTTCTTGGAAGTCAACATCCTTCCATCGACATGAGTATACTTTTTATCCGCAAGTTCGATGGTAATCTCCTGTTCGTTCTTCGGATCAATATTGACCAACGAGATATGCGTTTTGCCATCTTTTGCAACCGAGGCAGAGGCGGAAACCGCAGGAATACTTTCGCCATTATAGGTAAGGTTATTACTGTTCAGTTGTATAGGAATCAATTTTGCATCCTGATGTACCTTATACATCTCCATCACGTAATAAGTAGGTGTTACCAGCATTTTATCGCCTTCTGTTAAGATAACCGCCTGCAGCACATTAACCGTTTGCGCCAAATTCGCCATGCGCACCCTTTCGGCATGATTATTAAAAATATTTAGGGTCATCCCCGCGATCATCGCGTCTCGCATGGTATTTTGCTGATATAAGAAGCCGGGATTTGTTCCCGGTTCCACCTCATACCAGCCACCCCATTCGTCTACTACCAAGGCCAGTTTCTTTTCAGGATCGTATTTATCCATGATCGCACTGTGTTTTTCTACCAGCTCATTCATCTGCCATGCCGATTTCATGGTTTTAAAATACTGCTCATCGGTATACATGGTAGCCGACCCCTTCTTACTCCATTCAATGACCGCATAATGGTGAAGCGCAATGCCGCTGACCAGACTTTTGGGGATCTTTTTCATCAAAGTTTCTGTCCAGCGGTAGTCGGCATCGCTGGCTCCTGAAGCAATGCGAAAAAGACCGCCCGAATTATTCCAATCGGCCATAAAAGTGGCGTATTTCTTATAGATATCGGCATAATATTCGGCTGTCATATTTCCACCGCATCCCCAGGCCTCATTCCCTACTCCCCAAAACCTGACGTTCCAAGGTTTATCCCGGCCATTCTCACGGCGTAGATCAGACATCGGACTTTTACCATCAAAATTGACATATTGCACCCAGTCGGCCAGCTCCTGCACTTCGCCGCTGCCCACATTGCCTGCCAAATAAGGTTCTGCACCTAATAGCTCGCACATGTTCAGGAAATCGTGGGTACCAAAGCTGTTATTTTCCGTTACGCCGCCCCACCAGGTATTGACGATACTGGGTCTTTTGCCTTTCGGACCGATGCCGTCCTTCCAGTGGTAGGTATCCGCGAAGCATCCCCCCGGCCAGCGCAGATTTGGGATATTCAGTTTTTTTAATGCCGCAATCACATCATTACGCACCCCATGGGTATGCGGAACGGTTTTATTATCTTCGCCTACATAAAAGCCATCGTAAATGCATCTTCCCAAATGCTCGGCAAAATGGCCATAGATATGTTTACTGATGGTGACTGTATCAGGCCCTGAGCTAAACCTGACTACATTTTGTGCCCAGATCGGACTGCAGGCAATGCCTAACATGAGCAACGCGATTAGTGATTTTTTAGTCATACTTCCTTGTTATAGGTTTTCGATTACATTGGTTCTGTATTCGAAGATATGTTTTTTTTAATAAATGTAAAAATAACAATTAAAATATTTTCCTAAAAATCCTGCCTACCGCATGTGGTCGAGCCCATTGAATCGGAATAGAATTTTGTGATATTGCTTCATCAGATAGCACTGAAAACAAATTTTTCTCTTATTATTGCTAGGAAAACGGAATGACATGCGCTTTAACTTCCTTTAAACTATGACAAAATATTCCAAACAAACCCGCCTATTGGCAGCGGTGGATTGCATCATCTTTGGCTTTGACGGGGAGAGCTTAAAATTATTGTTGATTCAACGGGGCTTTGAACCAGAAAAAAACAAATGGAGCCTTATGGGAGGTTTTATAGAGCCCAACGAAAAACCGGAAGACGCAGCGGCACGCGTGCTCAAGCAATTAACCGGATTAGAACAAGTGTATATGGAGCAGATGGAAGTTTTTGGAGAGCCTAAGCGTGATCCGATAGAACGAACCATCAGCATTACCTATTATGCTTTGATCGATATCCGGAAATATAAAGATCAACTGAGCAAGGAATACCGGGCGGAGTGGGTACCGCTCAACGAAATTCCTAAACTCATTTTTGATCATAATGACATGGTAGAGCATGCCAAGAAAAAATTGCGCTATAAGGCGGCCCTGCATCCTATTCTTTTCGAACTGCTGCCCGAAAAATTTACCATTCCGCAAATTCTCATCCTTTATGAAAGTGTTTATGATATCGTATTGGATAAGCGCAACTTTAGCAGGAAGCTATTATCAACAGGTTTATTGATCCGGCAAAAGGATAAAGACAAGGAAAATTCAAAAAAGGGTGCTTTCTACTATAAACTAAATAAAGAAACCTACAAAGATAAGATCAGCTCCTTTTTGCATTTTATTCCTAACCCTTAGTCTGGTAAAATGAATAAACGGTTAATTGACTTGGTATCAATTCCTCATCTCGCTGCTTGCATCTCAAAACAATATGCCTTATCTTTATTAGACAACAAAAAGCTATGGCAACATTGACCATAAATATCGATAACGAAAAGGATTTGCCGGTACTGAAGGAAATCCTAAACCGCTTTGGTTTGAAATACAAGATCGACAAGCAGGCTGAATTAAACGAGGAAGGTGAAATTCTTTATAAACGGTTTAAGAAAACGTTTAAGGAGATAAAAGACTGGGAAGCTGGAAAAGTAAAATTGCAACCTGCCAAAGATGCATTAGCAGAAATAGAAGCCGAATTGAGCAATGGGATTTGAGGTGTTTTTTCCTCCACTTTCAAAAAGGAGTTAAAACATATTGCAAAAAAACACCGGCAAATCCTTAAAGGTATTAACCAGCTGATTGATGACCTTGCCGAAAACCCAACCCTTGGCAAAGATTTAGGGCAAAATATCTATAAAATACGGATAACTATTTCTGGTACGTCAAAAGGAAAGTCTGGTGGAGCAAGACCTATATTAGATTTACCAATAAATCAGTCATACTGGCCGAAATATATTTGAAAAACGAAGGTTTGTTGTAGTCAGGCGTCCCCATCTTCTACCTCTTTTAGCTATTCTATATAGCTAGTTCTAGTGGTTGATGCACTCATGCAGGATTTTAAAGAAGAAAGACTTTAGGGAAACAATATAGAACTTACTTTTTTACTATCTCCATCACCTATGTTAACAGCATTCAAATCCTTAGGCACCGCCCAAGATTTGTTTTATATCCCAAAGTACTAGTGATGCGTTAAGTTTTTAAAATTTGTTATAAGGTATTGTTTATTAATATATATAGTCGTTCTTTGATTTTGATTTGAATTTGTCACCCTAAAAATGTGGCCATGAATTCAGGAAAGTATGTTTTTTCCCAACTTCTTCAGTTTGTTGACAGATAGTTACAGTGAAGTTATTTGACATCACTTATGAAGCAAAAACGAAAATTGGTCATGATAGGCAAATACAAGCGTGGCGAAACCGTGTCTTCTATCGAAACGGAAAAGAAGATCGCCAAGGCGTTCGGTGTATCGCTGGATTACCTTGCAGGCGAGGCCACCAGTGCCGCATTTGACAGAAAAACCGTGGAAAGGCTGCAGGACATTGAGAACCTTAACCCCACTGTTAAAGAGAAGCTGTTCTTTCTCATCGACACCGTCATACGGGACACCAAGGCACAACAGGCCTATGCACAATAAAAAAAGCCCGGCGGTATGCTGAGCTCATTAGAACAAAATGTTCTTTCTTTCCTTTGCCCTTACGTACATATAGCAAGCCCTTTTCCAGCAGCACATCGTTTACATTCAGGTGAATGCCTTCATTGCTCCGAAGGCCACAACCGTAGTATATGCTCAATATGGCCCTGTCGCGTAATCCGGTTAAGGTTTCGCCTGTTACCTGGTAGAGCTGTTTGATTTCATTTTGGGTCAGGATCTCTTTTTCTGCTACTATTTTAGGCTGATTGGGGATATCTACTTCTAAAAAGCCCTGGCCAGTTTCCTGTAAGTATTGGGAAAGCAAACGAAGATTGCGTAAATAACCATTTACCGTACTGTTACTTAATGGCCGGCCGTTGTTCTTGCTGCTTCGTTCTTTTTGCTTTTGGTAAAATGCATGAATATGGTTTTGCTCGATTTGCTGCAAGTTTTGGATTTCGTGTTCTTCCAGGAAAGTAAAGAACTCTGCTATTTGCCTAAACATTCATTTTTAGCTCATAAATCTGATATATCATAACGTTTGGAGAGAAATAACTTACGCACGCAAGCAAAAAAAGATGACCCAAGGCGACTTAGGGAAAGCCGTAGGTACTTCAGGCGATATCATTGGAAAGTATGAACGGGATGAGATTAAACCATCTATCGATACAGCGGCTAAGGTGGCCGATGCTTTAGGGGTTACACTGGATTACCTGGTCAAAGATGGCCAGTACCAGAACATTGATCAGGATGTGCTGAACCGGCTCAAGTTGATTGAAAAGGTACCATAAGAGGAACGTTCACACCTCTTTGCTACAATGGATTCCTTCTTTGCTAAAGATAAACTGCAAAGCTTATTGAAATAAAAAAAGCCTGGCTCAATTTAGAACCAGGCGTGGTATTATAGGTCTTAGCGTCCGCTAAGACCAGAATGCAGATCAATACAGTCCAATCCAAAAAGCTAAAACCCAAGGAATAACTAACGATAGAATTACAAACAAGCCTTTGTAAATTCTTTTACCCTGTGACTCATCTTTCCAGTATTGGCGATGTTTATTATAAGTCTTATTATACTTTCTGTAATTATATATGAACAAACCTATATAAGCAGCAACGAACAGCCATTTTTCACCAGGATGCATTTGACGTTCATTTTTACCATTAACTATCCTAAAAACCAGTAAAAATATATCTATTAATAGCATCAACTCTATCATACAAATAGCTACTATAGCGGTAATACCTGTCCTACCATCCCACTTAAAGTAGAATTGTGTTATTCTATAATATATATAATCAAAAAAGAACTTCATCCCTATTTCATTGTGCTATCTACACCTGCACCTAGACGATCTGTCAGTGTTGTACCTGTATACATTCCATACCCAATATCAATAACCCCATAAGCAAGCCCAATAGGACCGCCAAAGGTTGTTACTAAGCCAATGCCTACTTTTGCGGCGGTTCCCCAACCAACATTTCCTTTACTTATATCTTCTATTGCTGTTAACCCAGCACCTAAAACCCCAGCAGACTTACCTACAATAGCAAACCCCTTTACTGCTCTTAAAGCAAAAGCCTTATTAGCCCAATTCGTAGCTGTTTTTGCTGTATATCTTAATAAGGCTTCGTTCTTTGCTATAGGAAGACCTGCATACCCTACAAATGCTGAAGCGGACTGCATATCGCTTTTTTCTGCATTCATGAACCCATTAGCAAAGTCTCTACCTAGATCCCCCCAATCTACTCCCCTCTTGGCATTATTCATTATATTAACCGCATTCGCAACCTGATTTTGTGCATTGGCAATCCATGTTGTATTTGTCCAACTTGTGATTGTTACAGGATCCAATTGCCAAACAAAACCGTTATCAGCATTCTGAATATAATTGGCCATATCGCTTGCCGAAGTACCGTTATTATTTTTTACATAATCAATGAAATTGGCAATCTCAGTAGGGTCATCTATAGTGATCGTACCTGCCCCGTCTACCCTATACATACCCGTTGGATCCTGAAAAAGAACCGGATCATTGCCAACATAATTATAGGGTGAATAATCGGCGTAAGCTTCCGCTAAAGGATCTGTACTTCCCCATCTACCTATTACCGGGTTCCCGAGACTATGCTCGGGACAAGCTTCAAACCTTGCCCCGTAGTCATACCACTTGAGTTTGTCCTGCAATTCCTTGCCGTTGTAAAGATAATTATTTTTGATTCATTTGTTTGCTTTTAAAGGCAATCAAGCTATCCCGATTAAACATCGGGATGGTTTCGGCGAACTCTGTGCACGTTTGCCAAGATATTCCAGTCCGAAGGGATAATAGTCCATGCCCAGGATGGCCGTTGCCGGTGCTGTTCCGGCGAAGGCCGAACGGGTATTGCCCAGATGGTCCCTCAGCAGGTACTGGTACTGGTAGGAGGTACCGCTCTTCAGTATCCGTCCCTCTTCCGTATGGATCAGCTCCAGTGTGCCGTCGGCATACTCAATGCCGTCGATGTAGTCGCGTGTCTGGCCGTTGATGCCGTTTACGCTGCGCAGCTTCCTGCCCGATCCGTCATAGGTATAGTTCTATTTCAAGTTATCTTTAACGATAGTAAATCGTAAACTGTCCGGAATATTCAGTTCTTTCCGCTTTTCTTTAAACTGTTCCAAAGTTAACGGTCCTATTAATCCGAAATTATCGCCCCAGGATCTATTTTTACTTTCGATAGGTAAAATGAAATAATTG